>OCPT01001509.1_pt1 | contig 13004 bp, 12 predicted proteins | sample 1538741 | NCBI WGS metagenome assembly OCPT01 (sample SAMN04571723, study PRJEB22368) | human gut metagenome | biome: human gut; material: stool | host: Homo sapiens | place: Luxembourg | collected 2012-12-06 | reverse complement strand
GCAGAAGGAACTCGGCTGGGAGCCATCTCTCCAGTTTGAGGAGGGTATCGAGGAGACGGTGAAATGGTATCTCGAGAACCAGGAATGGATGGATCATGTTACTTCTGGGGAGTATCAGAAGTATTATGAGAATATGTATAAGGACAGATAATGTCTTTTTCCTAAAATCTTCCCGTCCTTCTTTACCATTAAAGAAGGCTCCACATCTCTCACCAAGCCTCTCTCTTGCCCGAAGAGAGAGGATGTAACCGCCCTCCGGTGCTCAGAACTGCTTCGCTCTAAGGTTGGCGGACCATCAAAGGTCTCGCCAAATTTGTGCGGGCTGGGACCGCCAGATAGATGAGTTGTAGGTGTTTGACTTTATTGGAAAATACATGGTTATAAAGTCACAATATCCTTATCTTAGTAAAAAGCACATATATTTAATGTGTCTGTGTAATTGTAATATTAAAAAGGAAAATTATGGAACACGAAAAACAAGCAATGATGAAGTCTAAAGTAAAAGGTAATTTTAATATTACCAAGCAGGAGGGAAATATAAATGCAGAGTCTGATGTTGATGGTAATTTGAATTATACAAATCAAAAATTGTCATCTGATACTAGTGATGATAATGCTAGCTGGTGGACCAAAACTCGTGTTATTTGCGTAGTTGTAACAACAATTATCGCAATTTGGAAATTTGTTTTTAAATGGCTATTTAAATAGCATACTATTTTTCCCGATTATATTTTTGTTCTATTTATGATTAATATTTTATCAAAGATTAGGGGATGCTTTAATTTTGTCACTCAAACCTTAAACTACAATAGCTATTCTGTTCTAATACCTATGGCTAAGTTTATTGGACAGTATAGTACGAAGGGTATATCCTATATTTCATTTCCAAAATTTGCGGAAATTAAGCAGCAAGTTTTGGAAGAGCAATACCAAATCATTCAATTCTTAGGGTTGTCTGGTATTGGTAAGAGTAGGCTGATGTTTGAGATTTTCAAGGATCTTGATAATGCTAACAATTATTATTGTCAAAATGCTTCAGATGAAAGACTAATTAATGAACTTTCTTCTTTCTTGCATGAAAATAATGAAAGTGGTATTATTGTATTAGACAATTGTAATGGTGATGCTTTCAGTAAGATTTGTAGTTTAAGATTAGAAATAGATAGTTCGTACAAGATAATTGGTATCTACAACGATCCTGAATCGGTTGTTCGTCAAAGTGGCGTCAATCAATTGTTTCTAAAACGTAGGGATTTGGTTGATTCTGTCAATCAGTATGTTTCTCAAGAAATTGGTCAAGTTGGTGAGCAAGCGGAAAGTATTGTGGGGCAGATTCAGATGATTTCAAATGGCTTTCCTGCAGTGGCTATTAAGGCAATTCTTTCATACAAAGCGAATGGAGTAGCTAACTTGATGAATGAAGATGAACTGTGGAAGAAAATGTGTGGCTATCAGTATATTGATGAGGACAAACGCAAGGCTTTACAGTCTTTGGCTTTGTTTGATCCTCTTGGATATGAGCAGGAATTTGCAAGTGATTATAAAATGATAAAGTATAATAAGTCAATAACTCCATTTTATGATTATAACAAGCAGCTTATAGACGACATATTTGAGAGTTTAATAAAGTCATATACTCAACAAGAACTGGTGGAGAAAAATTCTTGCTGGATACTTGTACGTCCTTTACCTTTGGCAGTTTGGCTGGTTGGACAATGGCTTCATAGTTGTAGTCAAGAAAGACTAGTACAGGTCTTTAATGATATAGATGGCATTCAAGATATAGCGCAAGCTAACAGAATGAAACGTGCTTTATGTAAGCGTATTCAAAATATGCAGGGTAATGAAAAGGCTAAAAAACTTTTTGACATGTTTATGTCCGACGGAGCCCTTTTTCACCATGAGGAAGTTGTATGCTCAGACTTTGGTTCACGGCTCTTCCTCTCTATATCTACCGTGAATCCAGATGCAGTAATGAATTGTCTCTATGACATTATCATACCAAAGTCTGTTGTTTGGGTGAAAAATGAAATCAAGGGTGATATTCGTCGTAATTATATTTGGTGTTTGGAAAAATTAAGTCTACCAGAGGAGACTTTTCAACACGCAGCGTTATTGTTGGCTAAATTATCTTTGGCAGAAAATGAATCTTGGGCTAATAATGCAACTGGGCAATTATTGCAACTTTTTCATGTAGCGTTGTCTGGTACTGCGGCTTCTTTAAAACAGCGTTTAGAAGTAATAAGGAAGTTGTTGTTAGATGCGGAATATACTTCTATTGTTTTGAAGATTATAGATAGTGCATTTTGTTATTCTCATTTCCATCGTAATGCAGGATATGAACATATCGGTGGAGAAGTTCTTAGAGATTTTGAACCTACCGGTGTTGATATTTATGAATATTGGACGGAGTGTGTAAGTTTTTTGAGTGAGATTTTGCATTCTAATCCAGAATATGTCAGTCAAGTTGCTGATATTGTTGTTAAACATGTTGAAGATTTGGGATGGCGCTCTGGTTGTTATGATTTGTTGGAACAATTAATCAATATGATAGTTGGTCTACGTGGTAACAAATGGCCTGAAATGTACAAACAACTTTTACAATTGAAGAAATATGATAGAGATAAACTTTCAGAAGATAGAAAAGAGAAGATAAATTGTTGGTTAAAAATGTTTGGAGCAGGCGATTTCTTACTGGCATTAGAAGAAGCGCATACCATTTTTTATTCCGATAATAGAAATTTGTCTTTTGAAGAAAAGATGACTCATGCTGTAGAATATTTTGCTCCTATGGCTAGGCGTTTTCAAGAGGAGAAACTATACGTTGATATTAAAGTGGTACTGGAATTGTTGGATAGTCAAACAAATGAAGTCGCGTTTATTCGTGCAATAGCAAAAGTGTTGACTAGTCAGCAGATTAAAGCATTTCTGGAAGTTATATTAAAATGTCTGGAAACAAAGAATAATGATTATCAAAGTGCTTTCTTAAATATTTTATATTTCTCTTTGCCTGATAGTGATTTTAAGGAGAATTTTAGGAAGGAATTGTTTTTAGGAAAGAAATATTTTCAATATATTATATTGAAGACTAATAGTGAAACAGAAAGTTTAGACGTCTTAAAAGAAATAATTGAATTAATCAAAAAGGAAGCACTTTCTCCTAAATTGTGTCTTCGTCTATATCTTTATCGAATAGCTATAGATTCGGACGACAAAATGTTTGAGATCTGTGCTTATATAGAAAAGCATGTTGATAACAGTAATGATATATTATTGGATTATATTATAGCTCATGAATATTCTTCCGTAATCTTAGAAGGAAAAATGAAAGCATTGACTAAAAGGATGCTTTTATCCTACGATTATAAAAACTCTTCAGTGGACGCTTATGGAGTAAATCGCATTGTCAGGGGCATTTTAGCATCGGGTGAAGAAGTAGGCTTTGCTGTTGATTATAATAAAAAACTTCTTAATATAATTCATGATTACGAGAGTTTCCGTGTAAATGAACATGTGTACTATTCTTTGTTACCGAAGTATCAAAATGAGGTGTTAGAAGACATCTTGGAAGAAATATCTCAAAAACAATCTGATTTTTGGTATTATGGAGGAAAAGACCTTGGTAGTGGTGATGGTTTTGGTGTAGGTCCGTTATTCCAGTGCAATATTGAAATTATTAAAGAATATTGTCTGAAAGAATCACAAGGTTGTTTGCCTTATCGCTTGGCTTATTTGGCACCTGTATTCGACTACTCTGAAAAGGAAGAGAATTCATTTAGCAAATTCTTTTATTGGCTATTGGAGCATTTTGATAACTTTAAGGAGCAAAAATATATTTTGTCGGAATTTGATAGTAATATGAATTCTTTTTCATGGATGGGATCATTGATACCGCTATTGGAAAAAAAACTAGAATGTCTAAAGAAACTGGATAGAAATCCAAATCCTATGATTAAAAAGTGGGTGAGTGAGAACATAAAGGCTCTTTCTGAACAGTTGAGAAGAGAGCAGATCTCTGAAAATTATAGGAAATTATGTTAATTGTCTTATCTGACATATATTAATAATTTGATAGATATTAATAGTTGAATGAAAGATATAACTGCTTTTTTCGCTTTCCTGAGATATTGCCTTGGATATAAGAGGGATATGAGTATGGTGATAGCTGGTATGGACTGGCAGGAGCTGTATTCCTTTGCTTCTAAGCAGGCTCTGCTGGGGCTTTGCTTTGAGGGTATAGAGCGATTGGGGAAGGAATATCCTGAGGAGTTGAAGCGGAACCCGATAGGGAGGGAGCTGCTGATGACTTGGATGGGAGTGTCGCAACAAATTCGCCGACAGAACATGAAGGTAAATGTGGTTGCAAGCAAACTCTATTCTATGCTCAGAGAGGATGGACTTAGGTGCTGCATTCTGAAAGGACAAGGGAATGCCTTGATGTATCCAAATGCGTATTCTCGTAATCCTGGGGATATTGATGTATGGGTGAATGCAAGCCGTGAACAGATAACGGAATATGCCAAGAAGCATTTCGAACTTGGGGATGATATAAGGTATCAACATATAGAAACTTCTGTAGATAGAATACCGGTAGAGCTGCATTTCTTCCCTTGCACAATGAATAATCCTATCTATAATGCACGTTTGCAGAAATGGTTCAAGCGGAATGCAGATTTGCAATGTTCAAATGTTGTTAGCCTGCCAGACGGTATTGGAGATATTGCTATACCAACGACGGCATTTAATGTTGTTTATCAGCTGACGCATCTATATCACCATTTCTTTGACGAAGGAATTGGAATGAGGCAAATCATTGATTACTATTATGTAGTGAATAATGATGAGTTATTGGCGATTAAGGATACTTTGCAGAAGAAATTGCAACATCTTGGATTGTGGAAATTTGCAGGGGCGGTGATGTATGTGCTGCATGAGGCATTGGGACTATCAGAGGAGAACATGATAGCACCGATGGATGAGAAGCGAGGGAGGTTGCTGTTGGCAGAGATTCTGGATGGTGGTAACTTCGGCAGGCATTTCTCTAAGTATGGTGGGTTTACGAATCAGAGTATGGGGAAGAAGTATTTCCTGAAGATTTGGAGAAATATGCACTTCGTGCGATATTATCCTGCAGAAGCGCTTTGTGAACCATTGTTCCGTACTTGGCACTTCTTCTGGAGGCTAAAATATAAAAAATAAATTAATCAAATAATTAATTGAAATAACTCTGTTTATGTTTATCGAAATGCAGATAGGTAATCAGCTAGATGAGGATGACTATCTGCACTTCGATTATCAATGAAAATCATAATGAAGAAAAAAGTTTTTGTAAGCGGTTGCTATGACCTGCTACATTCTGGTCATGTGGAGTTTTTCCAGCAGGCATCACAGTATGGTGACCTGTATGTGGGTATCGGATCGGATGCTACTTATCTGGAGTATAAGCATCGCAAGCCTATGTTCCCGCAGGAGGAAAGGCTATTCATGGTCAAGAATATCAAGGCGGTGAAGGATGCGTATATCAATGAGGGTAGCGGAGTCATTGATTTCCTGCCTACTCTTGATAAAGTGAAACCGGACGTGTTTGTGGTGAACGCTGAAGGTGGGTCTGATGAGAAACGTAGGATCTGTAAGGAAAGGGGCATAGAATATGTCGAACTCCAGCGCACTCCTCATGCTGGTTTGAAGGCGCGGTCTTCTTCTGACTTGAAGAAGGCGTTATTGAACGTATCTGAGAATTCGGCACAGGAAGTGGGGATTCCTACCCGTCTGGATCTGGCTGGTACTTGGATTGATCAGCCTTATGTAAGCATGTATCATCCGGGATGGGCGATTACCATCTCGCTGGAACCGACCTTTGAGGTGCGCGACCGCTGCGGTCTGTCTACCTCTACCCGTAAGGTGATTCAGAAGATATGGCCAGTAAAGTTGCCGAAGATGGATCCGGAGATGCTTGCCCGACTGGTATTCTGCTTTGAGAACAATCCGGAGCGTCACGATGGTATCATCTCGGGTGCCCAGGATTCTATCGGTATCTGTATTCCCGGACTGGTGCGTCATTATTATGACAACAACTTCTGGCCGGAGAAGATTGAGAGTACGCAGGATGAGATGACTCTCCGTTTCCTGGAAGACCACCTGGTGATGATTCCGATGGAACCGAGAAGACCGGGATGCAGTGTGGTGGAAGGTAAGGATATCACGCCAGAGAAGGTGAAGGCGCTGGCTGATGCAGCTGATGCTTGCTGGAAGGCGATTCTGGCGCACGACCTTGATGCCTTTGCGGCAGCATACAGGGCATCTTTCGAGGCCCAGATTGCGATGTTCCCGGGTATGGTGAATCCGTCTATCAATGGTGTGATAGAACCGGAAGCGAGTGTGCAGCCGATGATTGACCGCTACAGCAGCATGGAGGAGGTACTGGCATGGAAGATGCCGGGAGCCGGCGGCGGCGGTTATCTGGCACTGGTAGTAAAGGACAGTCTTAAATTTGCAGAGAATCATGACGAAGCCATCCATCTTCAGATACGAAGGACATAACTATCTGGTGCCCTTCCTCATTATCAGCAGCCTCTTCTTCATGTGGGGCTTTGCCCATGGCATCCTCGAGGTGCTGAATCCGCATTTCCAGGAGTCGTTCCATATCAGCAAGGCGATGTCGGCCTTGACGCAGGCTGCTGTCTATGGTGCCTACTTTCTGATGGCGCTGCCTGCCGGATGGATTATCCGGAAGTGGGGCTACAGGAGGGGAGTGATAACCGGACTGGTTCTCTTCGGTATCGGTGCTCTGATGTTCATACCGGGAAGCAGAATCAACAGTTTCTACTTCTTCGTTCTGTCGCTGTTTGTGATAGGATGCGGACTGACCTGTCTGGAAACGAGTGCGAATCCTTATACTACGGTACTGGGACATCCTGACAAGGCGGAGAGCAGAATCAACCTGTCGCAGTCGCTCAATGGTATCGGTTGGATTGTAGGACCGCTGGTTGGCGGACAACTTCTGTTCTCGGGTGTCAACATTGCCATCCCTTATGCTCTTGTGGGTATCTTCGTGCTTTCTGTGGCGCTGGTCCTGTCAAGGATCAAGTTGCCGGACCCAAGGAGAGCGCATGAGGCGGATACGAACGAAAAGGTGGAGGAGAAGCCGATGCGAGTGATGGCATTCGTTTTCGGTATGCTGACCTTGTTTCTTTATGTGGCTGCCCAGACGGGTGTGAACAGTTTCTTCATCAACTATGCTGAGGAGAGTATTCATATAGAGAAGCAGACTGCCAGTTTGTATCTCGCCTTTGGCGGAATGGGTCTGTTCTTTATCGGCCGACTGGCTGGTGGTGTCATCATGAATTATATCCAGCCAAGGCTGGTGCTGCTGGTCAGCGCCATCCTCACCTTTGTTGCCACATTGATTGTGGTGGTATGTAGCGGAACCTTATCTCTCATCGCGTTCTTCGCCCTATATCTGGGAGAGAGCATCATGTTTCCGACTATCTTCTCGCTGGCATTGAGGGATGCGGGTACAAAGACCAAACTTGCCTCTTCATTGCTTATCATGACGATAGTGGGTGGTGCAGTTGCTCCAGTAATCATGGGGTATATAGCGGATACTACGGGCAGTATGGCGATTGCCTTTCTCATACCATTGGTTTGTTATGGGGTGATTGGAGGGTATGCTGCAATGCTGAGATTCCCTTTGACTGATGTCACGAGAGGCTGAATGAGTGATGAATTATGGGAAAAGTCTTCTACCCTATAATGAGTTTGTTTAGGGGATGGGGCTTTATAAAAATATTACCTTACGAGAATGCAAGAGCTGGGTGGATGGGTGGATAGTCGTAAGGAATCCACAAATCGGGTGGACTAAATTTAATATTAATATCTAAAATTTAAAAAAAATGAAGACTTTAATTTTAATTTAGGTCGGGCATAAGCTTGCCCGACTTTACAGAAAGTTGTGTAGGCAGAGTCTTGAAGAATCTGCCAAGTGTGCTATCGCAATTTTGGATTTGTCAAGCATGGTGACCAAACTGTATTTGGGAATTCCAATTGACCTTGTTGACGTGTTCAACGCTGGTCAAGACATTATGTCGATTGTGTAGTACATCAAACAGGTGATTCAAACTCATGTTTGACACCGGGGAGGCGGTTCGCCGTCTCCTTATTATGTTTTTTATAAGTATTCATTATGAAATATTCCATTGAACAATCAGAAATAACAGAACGAACAGAACAGATAAATAAGTTTGCTCTATTGGTTGATTTGTTTAATAATAAAGCCGTTGACAGAGAAACATTCATGGCTGAATTGTCGAAGATTGAACAAACAGACTGGGCAAAAGAAAATCTGTTTAATCAGTTGATAGGGTATTGTGTTCTTGGAGATGCTTATGGAATTCTGAAAAGCCGAGAGTTAGATTTCAGCAAGGCATACTATAATAACGAATATGTCTATAAGGAAGTAAGCTACTACCATAATGTACAATATTTGATTACTCGTGTGAAAAAAGAAGAATGGGCAGCATTGTATCTTAATGCTTTCAGAACATCATGCCGTGTTTATTTGTGTTTAGCTAATGCGTATGATCATCTTGGAAGATTCTGCGAAGCTCAACAATATTACAGAATGGCCTTGTTGGATACTTGTAATACGCAGGAAGTGGAGAAAAATCAAGGTCTTGCCTATGCTAACATGCATAGCTTTTGGACTGAAGAAGAACCATTTATTGTAAGAAAAGCTCAGCAGATGATAAGAAAGTACCAACGGTTTTATGATAGTCTTTCATCTTATTTCAGACAGATTTGTTCATGGCCTTCTCCTTCTTTGAATGCACCTTTTATTGATTATGACAAAATCCAAGATGGAGAATACGAAAAATGGATATGTCAACATTATCTGAGAATCAATCGTTTCAATGATGTTGAGCCTGATTCTATGTTGTCATTACATGATAATGTAAAACTTCCTGTTATAGTTGACACATCTGAGAAAAAAGCTCTTTATGAAAGCACCTTTGAAGAAATTAAAGGTAGTTACATCAGCACCAGGAAAATTCTATATACTATTATAAATGAGGATAAGAACAGCATGAATATCGAGATGTTGAAAATGGCATATAAGAACTTTTATTCCATATTCGATAAGATAGCCATGTTCTTATCCAATTATCTTGATATTAAATTAAAATCATATGAGGTAGACTTTGCCAAAATATGGAATTGTAAGAATGGAGATATTCGACAAGAAATCTTGGTACATTCACAGAATATGCCTTTATTAGGCTTGTATAACATCAAGTTGGATGTTTATGGAATGAAAACGGATTGGTATGTTGTTGATGAACAAACAAAGGATTTGAAAATGCTACGCAATTATATGGAGCATAAGTCGATAATTATTAAGGACGAGCCAATGTCCCATACTGAATATCAATTAACCATTTCGAAACAAGAATTGGAACTCAATACTATTAGGTTGGCGCAACTTGTTAGATGCGCCATCATATATTTGTGCAATTTTGTTATGCACGCTGAATATGACAAACTTCACCCATAAAAGATATTGACATGATAAATATAGAACGCCGCCCAGATGTTCCAGGCACATTCTGATGGCATACAGCAAGCCCTCTGTTTTTTGAGATGGGACACATACCACATAAGTATAGTCGCTGTAAGGCATGGTGGCAACGAAGACCTCTGCCTTTTACCACCTCGCCAGTCTCAACATTGACATACCCCTGCTTGTCGCCAAAGTTAGTTAACGCCAAGGATTGCGTAAAAACTTTCCAAGGCTGATGTTTAATTCAAATTTAACCCACTTTTTAAAGTGAAGTCAACAATGAATCTACATAACGGGAAAATATCATTTCTTGAAGTAATTGCTTATGTCATCACATTTATTGGTGTGGTGGTAATGATTATCTTCTTGGTAAATCTTTCTTCTACTTATGGTATTGGAGGTCATCTTTCCACTGACGACATGGCGGCAACTGGACAGGTTGGCGACTTCATGGGTGGCGTGATAGGTTCCATATGGGCTTTAGCTGGTGTATTTCTCTATTTCTCTGCGGTCAAAATGCAGAATAAGGAATTAGAGAATCAAGCTAAATATCGGAGGGAAGATGCCATCATGGATGCCATAAAAGATTTTGAGTCCACATTCTTTTCTTTATTGGATTCTCAGCGAAAGATAAAAGCTGAGTTAGTTGGGGATTTTGATGATGTAAAGATGGAGAATGGTAATAAAATGGATGGCGAAACATTGTCTGCTTCTGGAAATGAATTCTTTAAAGAGGCTTACATAGTTTTGCAAAAGTTGTATTCTTTTACAGAAAGAAATGATTTTCTTATTAATCTTAACCCCAATAAAGATTTACCTTTTGCAAAGAATAAAGAGGAACAAAAACAGATAAAGGCAAGATTTTCGGAAGATTTAACTATTGTAAGGTTAGGCTTGGCTGACGAAGGACAAGAATTGTTTAAGCGGATAAAAGCGAAGAAGTCTGAATTGAAAAGATGTCAAGCTCTCTATCTGTTATTCTTTGTTCATTTTTCTTCTACCATAGGTCACTATTGCCGCCATTTATATAATATCATGAAATATATGAATCAGGCTCAAATGGATGTTATAGTAATGATACGAAATACGTTTGAGAATGGTGAGGTAGAAGAGAAAATAAAAGATGTGGAAACACGATTCAAAAGATATGCTGCATTTTTGCAGTCAAGTTTGTCTTCTTCTGAAATGTCTATTCTGTTTTACAATGCTCTTATATATGATAAGGCAAGAAAACTCTATATACAATATAACTTGTTGGAGAACTTGCAAGATATTTATCTGATAAAACCAGAACATAAAGATTTGATTCCTGGTTTTAAGTGTAAATCTCCAGATAAGATGATAGAGGATTATTTGTCAGTGGAGGAATAACTTTATAATAAAAGTTGAAAAAATGAAAACAGAAATAAAAAGAAGACTTTATGAGGTAGTCAAACAGATTGATGATGTCCTCAGATACAATCATGATATTCTGAATTTGATTTCCTCAATTTGGGATGTATATCATAAACCTTCAACTGGCGAGGATCATCGGTACAGTGTGTTGGGCGATGAAATAGACAAACATTATTTCATGAATGATGATTGGACACAGGACAAGCTGTATCTATCTGTTTTGCATATGTAAGATCTAATTTCTCCCACTATTTAGCTTGTAACAATCTTGATGCGTCTGATGTTCTCGATTCAAATACAATGTTGTATGAGATAGTCCAAAAGTCTTGTATTCCAACTTCACTTGTGGACATTGATGGTACTTCAGATTATGTGGACTATAAATCTTTGATATATGATATACTCTTGAAACATTTTTCAGAACACAAGGGCGAAGATGTTAAGGCAATTGACGATTTTGAAGAACTAAATGTTGATAATGTAGGTGACGAATCATATTCTGATGAAGTAAACTATGCTCAGGAGCAGAAAGATAATGAGATTTGTAGTCTATTTGGTTCGATTGGAAATTATAGAAAATTCAAGGACGAATGTTTTAAAAAATAATAAGATATGGCTAAAACATATTTGTATAAATATCGAAGTGCAGAATGTTTGGATAGGGATTTGAAAACGCTATCTAATGATTCATTTTATGCTTCTGATATTAAACACCTTAATGACGACCAAGAATGCTATTTTAATAGTGAAATGTTTATTGCTTCATTGGAAAGTTTATTGAAGACTTTCCCAAACAATGACCAAGTAATATCAAAAGTAAGGGAGCAATTTGAAAGTATTGTTGCGTTTCGGAATCAGATAGGTGTTTTCTCTTTGAGCAAGAATCCATGCTCAGGGATGATGTGGGCATTGTATGCTAGCGAAAGAAAAGGATATTGTGTGATTTATTATAAGGAAGGTTTGATGAAAGTAGCTGGTTCTATTAATAAAAATGATAGACAGATGTTGAATGTGGCATACTCTCATAATCTTCCAAGACCAAATTTAATGGATATCCCTTCTGGAAAATTACTTCAAAAACTGTATGGAACAAAAGATCAAAGTTGGTCTGCTGAAGAAGAAGTGAGAATTATCACTGATAATTTTGGCTTTCAGAAAATAGTTCCTTCTGCCCTTCATGGAATTATCTTTGGCTCAGAAATGAGAGATGAAGACAAAGATAAAATAAAGAAGGCTTTGGTGGGTAGAAATATAACATTTTATCAGTTGAAAAGGAAAACGGATAACTATGGTTATACATATGTTTTGGATGAAATTTTCGAGAAGCCTTCTGACTTGGATGATGCATCATACATGAAGCCGATTGTTAGAACAATAGGTGTTACAGATAATTATTATGTAAAGTTGTTGGTTATTCCACCAAACAAGGAATGGGTTATCAACTTTATGATTGCATTTAAGGAAAAATATGCAGAAGGTGATCGTCAAATGAACATTTGGCTTTTTAGAAAGGATACTCCAGATAAGGATATGGCAATTAATAGTGAGTCATTTGATAAATATTGTATTGGAGAATGGAATGTTGGAGTGAAAGAAGACGAATTAGAATCATTTGTTTATATCTAAAATAAAAATAGAAACTGTAAAAGTATTAAATATAGATATTCAGAATATCACTCGTCAGGAACTCTTGGAGAACCTGAAGGAGGGTGTTCTTGTGACTCCTAATCTTGATCATCTGATTAAGCTTCAGAAGGACAAGGAGTTTTATGATGTGTATCAGAATGCGGAATGGGTGGAGTGTGACAGTAAGATTCTCTACCTGTTCGGTAAGTTGTTGAAGACTCCCATCAAGGAAGCGATTCCGGGTTCCAGCTTCTTCACCTCTTATTATATGTATCATAAGAATGATGCAGACAACAAGATCGGAAGGAGGATGATAGCTGCTATGTAGGATAATATGATGCGTATGGTTTGTTTCATGCGTGCAAAAGTACAACTTTATGTTGAAACAACAAAAGATTTTCTTTGATTTCTTGCGATTCTGCATTGG
>OCPT01001508.1_pt1 | contig 13011 bp, 8 predicted proteins | sample 1538741 | NCBI WGS metagenome assembly OCPT01 (sample SAMN04571723, study PRJEB22368) | human gut metagenome | biome: human gut; material: stool | host: Homo sapiens | place: Luxembourg | collected 2012-12-06 | reverse complement strand
TCCCATAAAAATTGCTCCCTCTATAGTAATGACAGTTTTATTATTTTAACTGTCTGCTATAAAGGGAGCATATCAAATTTGTAACTACTTTTTTATGTCTAAATCATTTTTTCAAATTCTTCTTCAGTTAAAACAGTAACTCCTAAATCTTGAGCTTTAGTCAATTTAGAGCCTGCCTCTTCTCCTGCAATAACATAATCAGTCTTTTTACTTACACTTCCTGAAACCTTAGCTCCTAAACCTTCAAGTTTAGCCTTTATTTCACCTCTAGAGTAATTTTGCAATGTACCTGTTACTACAACTGTCTTACCATTAAAAGAACTCTCTACTATTACAGTTTCTTCAAATATAGGTTTTACTCCTAAATTGAATAATTCTTCTATTGTATTTAATACTTTTTCTTCATGGAAAAATTCTAATACACATTTAGCTACTATATCACCAACATCTTGGACTGAAATTAACTCTTCAAATGTAGCATTTTTTAATCCCTCAATAGATTTAAACTTATTTACTAAATCTTTAGCAGTTTTAACTCCTACATTAGGAATTCCAAGTGCATATATAAATCTATATAATTCTGGTGTTTTACTTCTTTCAACTGCATCTAAAAGATTTTGAGCCTTCTTTGGACCAAATTTATCTAAAGTTAATAGTTCATCAAAATTAAGTTTATATAAATCTGCTATTGATCTAATATCTAGTTTTTCGAACAATTGCTCTGCTGTCTTTTCTGAGAATCCCTCGATATTCATAGCATCTCTACAAGCAAAATGAACTATACTTTTTACCAATTGCGGCTTACAAGATAATGTATTTTCACAGAAATAATGTGCTCCATCTAAAACTAAATGACTTCCACAAGCCGGACAAGTTTCTGGTACTTTTATTTCAGTAGCATTTTCTAGAGAATCTTCTACAACACCCATAATTTCTGGAATAACATCATTAGATCTTCTTATGAATACTTCTGCTCCAATCATTACTCCTTTTCTTTTAATATCATCCATGTTGTTTAAAGTTGCTCTTTTTACAGTTACCCCTGCTAGTTCTACTGGTTCAAGTATTGCTGTTGGTCCAACTCTTCCACTTCTACCAACATTCCATTCAACATCTAATAATGTAGTCGTAGCTTCTTGAGCTTCAAACTTAAATGCAATTGCCCATTTTGGGAATTTAATAGTATATCCAAGTAGCTCTCTAGTTCTTATGTCATCAATAGCAATAACTACTCCATCAATATCATAATTTAAATCAAATCTCATATCTTTGATTTCGTCTATATATTTTTTTACATCCTCTAGATTGTCTGCATACCTTATATATGCATCCATAGGAAGTCCCTTTTCCTTTATAAAGTTTAACATTTCTTCATAACTTTTAAAGTTTTGCCCTTCTTTATAACCTACATCATAAAAGAACGCAGAAAGTCCTCTTCTTGCTGTTTCTTTAACATTTAAATTTCTAAGTGCTCCTGCTGCCCCATTTCTTAAATTCTTAAGAGGAGTTTCTGATGTTGCATTATATTTCTCAAAAGCTTCAGTAGTCATAATTGCTTCACCATGAACTTCAAACAAGTCTCCTTTTGAAGTTTTTAAAGGAATAGATTTTATTGTCTTAACTTGAGCTGTTACTACCTCACCAGTTTCACCATTTCCCCTTGTAGCTGCAACTTCCATTACTCCATCTTCATTATAAGTTAAATTAATAGTAAGCCCATCAAACTTCTTTGTTATTACATATCTTAATGGCGGTAAGTTTTCGCCTCTAGAATTCATTTCATTTACAAATTTAACATTTCTATTATGCCAATCTATTATTTCTTCAAAGCTTTGTGCTTTATCTAAACTCCATAATCTAGCTTTATGTGTATATTTAGAAAACCCTTGTAAAGTAACATCTCCAACTCTTTGTGTTGGTGAATAAGGAAGTACATATCCTGTTTCTTCTTCTAAAGCCTTTAATTCATCATATTTACTATCATATTCTTTATCTGTAACTGATGGATTATCTAAAGAATAATATTCATAAGCATATTTATTTAAAAGTTCAACTAATTCTTCTATACGAGCTTTCTTATCCATTAAAATCTTCCTTTCTTAAATGGCAATTTATAAAAGTTCAAGCTTTGCCATTGATAACATTAAGTTCTTTATTCCTTGTTTATCAAATGCAATAGTTAATTTTTTATCTCCATTAACATCAGCAACTGATACAATTGTTCCTTCTCCAAACTTATTATGCTTAACTTTTCTTCCCATAGTTGCCTCTGCTGCTGTCATTAATGAAGATGAACTATTTGAATTTGTTGAACTATTTGTTCTTGATAGCCCACTTCCACCAAAGTTTCTATTTTCAAATGTTCCGTAATCACTTCTTAAACTATGTGGATTACTATAAGTTGGCTTAAATCTATTAGTTGAAGGTGTCTTAGCTGCACCCTGAGTTAAGTCTCTTGTTTCTCCAGTCATAGATACATATTCTCTTAATTCTGGCTTAATTTCTGAAATAAAGTCTGATTGAGGATATGCAACAGTTCTACCAAATACTCTTCTTACTTCAGCAGATGTCATAAATAAGGTTTCTTTTGCTCTAGTTATTCCAACGTAACAAAGTCTTCTTGATTCTTCCATTTCAGCATCACTATTAAATGAAGCTTGACCTGGGAATATTCCATTTTCCATTCCAACCATAAATACAACTGGGAATTCTAACCCCTTTGCACTATGAATGGTCATTAATACAACTGTTCCATTTTCATCTTCTTCATCTTCAAGTTTATCAGTATCTTGAACAAGTGATACCTTTTCTAAATAAGCTTCTAATTGAGTTTTATTTATATCAAAATCAGCTGATCCACTTCTCTTTTCTGCTTCATATGTTTTTTCAAAATCAACAGCATCTGATACTAATTCTTTTAAGTTTTCTATTCTACTCTTATCTTCTATTTGCTTTGAAGCCTCAAGTTCTCTAATATATCCTGTATCCTCTAGAATTGTTTCTATTAAATGTGATACTGGAACAGTCTCAGATATCATCATTAAATTTTCCATAAGTTCCATGAACTTTTCAATACCAGCACAGTTTCTTGCTGTTAGTGTTGGTATAGTTCTAACTTCTGATAATGCATCCCATAAAGTTAATTCATAACTTTCAGCAAAATCTAAAACTTTTTGTATAGTTGCATCTCCTATTCCTCTTTTAGGAACATTTATAATTCTTCTTAAAGCTATACTATCTGAAGGATTAACAAGCACCTTTAAGTAACTTAACATGTCTTTAATTTCTTTTCTATCATAGAACTTTGTTCCACCAACAATTTTATAAGCTATTGCAGCTCTTCTTAAACTTTCTTCAAATATACGTGACTGAGCATTTGTTCTGTAAAGTATAGCAAAATCCTTGTATTGTCTATTTTGCTCTCTTTTTATTTTTTCAATTTGATTTGCTACGAAAGTACCTTCATCACTATCTGAAAACGCTCTATATATTTTAATTTTACTACCTAATTCTTGTTCAGTTCTTAATACTTTACTTTTTCTATTTGCATTATTAACTATAACAACATTAGCTGCATTTAATATATTACCTTTTGAACGATAATTTTGCTCAAGTTTTATAACCTTAGCTTCTGGATAATCCTTTTCAAAGCCAAGGATATTCTTAATATCTGCACCTCTCCATTGATAGATACAGTTGTGAACTACAATATCATTTGCAATATAGTTTCTTGCATTATCTATATTTAAATCATAAACGAATCCACTATATAATTCTCTTTCAATAGATACTATTCTATCTTCTTCTATTACACCATTATTATTTACAGCTATTATCATACCTTCTCTTAAACTTCCCATTGGCATGAACATAAAGCTCTTATCAGTACTTAATTTTGCTTTTCTTAATATTTCAAAATCTTCAACTGCGGCTAAATTTCTTGTAAATTCTTCTGCTTCATCATATAAAGCTCTTTCAGTTTCTACTCTATAGGTATTTCTCTCACCATTTCTAACATTAAATCCAGCAGATACAAACTTTTCTCTTGCTTCTTCTCCTGATGAATTTAATCCAATTCTATGGCTACATAATCCCCTTTGTATAGATTTTTTACCAGCAAAGAAGCTTATATTAACTCTCTTTCTAACCGAATTTCCCCTTATAACTGCATTACATAAATGATGTGGATATTCTTTATATAAATACTCTTCTTCCATAAGCCTTTCTGCTGCATCAACTGTATTTATTTCTTCAAACATTTTATTTATTTTCTCTTGAGATAAAACAATGTTTCTGCCTCTTGCATTAAATACCACTGTTGGTATTCCATATTTAATAGCATAATATTGTTCATAATAAGTTGCATCTTCTTTAGAATCACATACCTTTATTACCCAAATCTTATCTGCCTGTTCTCCATTTAATCTTACAGCTAATCCACTAGTATTTTTATTCTCTCTACTTCTTATAGATGAGGTTTGACCTATTCTATATCCAAGTCCATTTTTATACATTAAGTAAACATAATACTTATCTTCTTCTAATGCCACTTTTCCAAAAGTTAAATGATTTGGTGTTGATTTAATTACCTTTCCATTAACAGTTCTAACCTTAATTACTTCATTAGTATACTGTTTCTTACTTATATCAGTAATAGGTAAAATAGCTGTTTCTCCATTACCAGCTGCAACAAGTATATTATCTCCACACTTTAAATCTTCAATTTTCTTTGTTCCGTCTTTTGTAGTTATTAATGTTCCTTCAACTAAACATTGGTCATCATCACCTACTACACATAAATTTCTATGTTTAGCTGCAAGCAAAGTCACCAATTCATATTGAGCTCCATTTGTATCTTGATACTCATCTACCATGATATATTGAAACTTTCTTTGATAAAACTCTAAAGTCTCAGGATCTTTCTTAAATAATTCAACAGTCTTACAAATTAAATCATCAAAATCTAAAGCATTATTTTCCTTCAATCTTTTTTGATACATTTTATAAACTTCAGCAATCTTCTTTTCCCTAAAGTTTGATTCATGTTCTCTATAATAAGAATCAGCACTTTGCATATTATCTTTTGCTTTGCTTATCTTACCCATTATTTCTTGTTCAGTAATTTCTTTATCATTAATTTGAAGAATTTTTATACATTCTTTTATAAGTGTCTTTTGATCTGTTCCATCATATATAGTAAAATTCTTTTTATATCCTAACTTTTCAATTTCTCTTCTTAATATTCTCACACAAGTAGAGTGGAATGTTGAAATCCACATATCTTTGGCCTTATCTCCTATAATAGCCTGAACTCTTTCCTGCATTTCCTTTGCAGCCTTATTAGTAAAAGTAATAGCTAAGATTTTATATGGAAAGATATTAAGATCTTCTATCATATGAGCCATTCTATAAGTTAAAACTCTAGTTTTTCCTGAACCTGCTCCTGCTAAAATAAGTACAGGTCCATCCACAGTTACTGCGCCTTCATATTGTTCTTTGTTTAATAAAGATTTTAAATCCAAAAGAACATCCTCCCTTCAAAAACATATCTAAGTCAAATACCTTCAAAATCAAATCGAACGTATAATCTATCTAAAGCTTATTATAGCATAACAGTATATATTATTACCTTAAAATAAAAATTTAATTGTATGTTTATGGAATTTTATGGTTTTTATACCCTGTTTATTTATCAAATTTCCACTCCAAAAATTGCAAATTTAAAAAAGAACGCAAAAAAACGCAACCCTTGGGGCCAGGTTGCGCTTCAGCAATAAGCAATAAATAAAAAGGGGGCTATTTAATTCCTTTTATTTATCCTTGCATTAATATTATAGTAGAGAAAAAATTATATTGCAAGGGATTTTTGAAAAATATCTTGCTGATTTTTAACGTCATGAATGTTATTCTATCATTTTTTGTTTTCTTTCGTTAAAAGCTCTTTAAAATGGCTAATTCCTCTTCTGTTAACTCTCTATATTCGCCTTCTTCTAAATCTTCATCTAAAGGTAAAGTTCCAAATTCTGTTCTTTTTAGATATACAACGCTCTTACCAACAGCTTCAAACATTCTCTTAACTTGATGGAATTTTCCTTCTTGAATAGTTACCATAACTTCTGAACCTTCATCAGTTGCATTTAATATTTCAAGCTTTGCTTCTTTACATAAATAACCATCATCTAAAGTAATTCCAGCTTTAAATTTTGCAACATCTTCATCAGTTACTTTTTTATCTATTTTTGCGTAATAAACTTTATCAACTTTCCATTTAGGAGAAATTAATCTATGATTTAATTCTCCATCATTAGTTAATAATAATAACCCTACTGTATCCTTATCTAATCTTCCAACTGGGAATGGTTCAAATACTTGATGATCAATTTCTAATAAATCAACAACAGTTTCATCTCTGTTATCATATGTAGCTGAAACAACCCCTTCTGGTTTGTTCATCATTAAATAAATAAATTTTCTATAAAATATTTCTTCACCATTAATTATTATTTTATCTTTTTCAGGATCAACTTGCATTCCACTATCCTTAGCTATTTCTCCGTTAACTTCAACTAATCCACTTCTGCAAATTTTCTTAAGTTCTTTTCTTGTACCATATCCTAAATTAGACAGTACCTTATCTAGTCTTTCCATACAACACCTCGTTAAACTTTATATAGCTTATTCTATTATTAATATTCCACAAATGCAAGAAATTAAAAGTACCGCTTCAATATAACCTTCAAAATATGAATGTTCCATTAAAACGGCATTTCTTATTTTACTTCAAATTCTATTGTATCATAATCTTCATAAGGAATATCTTTATGGAAACTCTTAGCTAATACTAAAACTCTATAACTTCCATTTTTAAATGGAACAAATGTATAGTAACTCTTTCTACTATAACTTTGAGATAATACCCATTCTCCATTTATCATAATATAAAATTCATAACAAACTTCTTTTCCACCATGTGATGTTGCTTCAAAAGTTACTTCTTGTCCTATTTTGAATTCATCAGAGTAAAGCTGTATTTTAGTAGAATTAACAGGAGTTACTTCTTGAACATAGATAGAAACCTCTTTTTTACTATCATATTCTTCAGTAGACTTCACATTTTTCGCATAAATTACAAATGAATATTTTCCAGGACATTTCGGCTTTATTTTTATTGCTTTTTCTGTTACAAATCCAGTATTTTCTACCTCATATCCATTTATCTTTGTAACAAATTTAACTAAAACATCTTTAGTATTTTTAACTATTGCTTCAACATTAATAATATCATCTACTAAATAAATTTCCTTACTATTTAATAATACATAATCAATATCCGCTGCTATATAATCCTTTGCATCTATAAATAATGATGTTGATGCATCATATGGCCTTGAAGAAAATTCATCTTTAACTTTAATATCTACTTCATATGTTCCTGATTCAGCTGGAATAAAATCAATCCAATTATTTATTCCATAATCTATACTTTCTTTTTGAATTCCTTCTTTATAAATTGTAAATTTATAAAGAGGTTTTATACCACCATCAGTTTTTACTTTAATATTTATTTTATCTCCAATTATACACTTTCTGCCCTTATCACACTTAACATCAGATATTCTAACTGGCTTTTCTCCCTTATTAAAAATTTCATATTGAATAGAAGTAATATCCTCATGATCACCTTCAAATGAAATATCTTTAACTTTTAATGTTATTTTATATTTGCCCTCATCTCTAGGTTCCCAAACACACTCATTTCCTCTAATATATCCACTATCTTCAGAAATAGGCCCTTCTATTATATATCTATATAATAATTCTCTTCCTCCATCAACATCTGCCTTTAAATTAATAACAGTTCCAGCTGCTTGTGGTGATTTAACATCACTTTTAAAACTCCTAATTTTAATTTCTTCATACGGATCAACGTTATATAATATAACAGCCCTATCATCAAAACTTTTTGATGAAAACATATCCCTTACTAAACATAATAATTTATATTGACCAGGAACCTTTTCTTTAAACGTGACTATGCTTCTAGAAGAAAAATCTTGAATACAAATAACCTTTCCTTCCTTATTTACCTTCAAAAATTTATATAGTAATGGCCTATTTTGCTGATAATTTGATTCCACCTTAAAAATTAATTCTTCATTTACTAACTTATTGTTTGTTAAGCATTCAAAATTAGTAATTTCTATTTTATCTAATTCATTAACTTCAATCTTAACAGTAGTAAAATCATCTACATTTCTTTCAGAATCTATCTTTTTACATTCTATTAATATTTCAAAACTGCCAGCTTCAACTCCAGTAAAAATATATTCTCTCTCAGTGCTATAATCCCTTAAAATTTCCCAATCCTTTTCTCCATTAACCCAAAATCTATATAATACTAAATCTTCCTTAGAAGTTACACTTATCGTAGATTTTTCACCTACTCTTATTTTATTATTAACTTCTACTTCTTTTATCAACTTCTCATTTTCTATAACTTCATATTCTGATTTCCCAAGATAATCGTATGATTTCTTACATGAAGTTGATTTTCCTTGAACCATTATCATGTATCTTCCTGGCTTAGAGGGTTTCCATGTACATATATTGCTTTTAGAAAAATCCTGTATAGGCTTCCAAATTCCTTCTAATCCTTCTATAAATTTATATTCAACATCATCATTTTCAGTTGAAAATGCTGTAATATTTACACTCTCGTTCAAATCAGCAGGGCTTTTATTGTCAAAATCAATTAGTACCTCTTTCATTTTTCTTCCCCCTCACCATATTATCTATAATTAAGTTAATCACTTTACATAGCTTTATCGTTTTACATAATTTTCTATATAAATTATACTCTTTACTTTGCAAAATAAAAACTGAAATTTGTCTATGAAAGTATAAAAAAAAGAACAAACTATAGATATTTTTCTACAGTTTATCCTATATTTTTTTCTTTTATTAAATATAATAAATTTTTTCGTAATCTATCGTCATCTTCATAAGACCTTTTCTTTGCATTTGGTGTCTTTCCACCGCCTCTTCTTATCTTTTGAGATAAATGTCTTTGTTCAAGCATAGCACCTATATTTTCATTAGTATAAATATATCCCTTTGGACTAATTACACTAGCTTTTTTCCCTAAGCAAATGGCAGCTACACCGTAGTCTTGTGAGATTACAATATCATTACTTAAACATTCATTTACAACCTTCATATCAACACTCTGAAAGCCACTATCCACAATTCTAACTTCACCATAGCTTACATTTATATAGTGATTAATATCACAATATATTATAAGCTCTAATCCATATTCCTTTGCTATATTTACAATAATGGAGATACCAGGACAGGCATCTCCATCAACAATAATCTTCATTGTACTAAAACTTAAGGGAAACTCCTTTTCCTATCGTCAAAGGAGTAGGTTCGCCTTGCCAAATATAAAATTTGGAGGCTTACTTAAGTCTTGCTTCTAATTCAGCTTTTAAATCTTCGAATCCTGGTTTACCAAGTAAAGCAAACATATTCTTCTTGTATGCTTCAACACCTGGTTGGTCAAATGGATTAACTCCTAAAAGATAACCACTGATTGCACAAGCTTTTTCGAAGAAGTAAACTAATTGTCCAAAGTAATATGGTGTTAATTCTGGAATATTTAAAATCATGTTAGGAACTCCACCATCACAGTGAGCTAATAATGTTCCGTTGAATGCTTGTTTATTAACGAAGTCAACTGTCTTACCAGCTAAGAAGTTTAATCCATCAATATTTCCTTCAACTTCTTCTATAGTAAGTTCTTTTGTAGCTTTTTCTACATTAAGAACTGTTTCAAACATTATTCTGCTACCATCTTGAATGAATTGTCCCATTGAATGTAAGTCTGTTGAGAAATCAACAGCAGCTGGGAATATACCCTTTTGATCTTTACCTTCTGATTCTCCATATAATTGCTTCCACCATTCATTAAAATAGTGTAATGAAGGTTCATAGTTAACTAAAACTTCTACATTCTTTCCTTTATTGTATAATGCATTTCTCATAGCTGCATACTTATAACAATCATTATCTTTTAATGATGGGTTAGAGTATTTTTCTCTAGCATCAGCAGCTCCTTGCATTAATTCATCTATATCAATTCCAGCAACTGCGATTGGTAATAACCCAACAGCTGTTAATACTGAGAATCTTCCACCAACATCATCAGGAACTACAAATGTTTCGTAACCCATAGTGTCAGCTAATCCTTTTAATGCTCCTCTTTCTTTATCAGTAGTAGCAAATATTCTTTCCTTAGCTCCATCAACTCCATATTTCTTTTCCATGAAGTCTTTGAACATTCTGAAAGCTATAGCTGGCTCAGTAGTTGTACCAGATTTAGATATAACATTAACAGAAACATCTAACCCTTCAATAGCTTCAAATAAATCGCTAATATATGTTGAACTTATGTTATTTCCTACGAAGAATACCTTAGGTGTCTTTCTTGCATTATTTGGTAACATATTATAAAAGTTATTTGTTAACCCTTCTATAGCAGCTCTTGCTCCTAAATATGATCCACCAATACCAATAACTATTAATACATCTGAATTTTCTTTAATTTTGTTAGCTGCAACTTTAATTCTTGCAAATTCCTCTTTATCATAATTTACAGGTAGGTCTAACCATCCTAAGAAGTCGCTCCCTGCACCAGTTCCTTCATGAACAGTATTGTGAGCAAAATTAACCATACCTTCCATTTTATCTAATTCAGCCAAAGATGCATATGGTTGAACTTTTGATAAATCTAAACTTAAACCATTTTTCATAATTTTACCTCCGAATATTGTGGTATTTTTAACATTTTTTATTATATCATAATTTATCTTATGCTAACAATTTAAACCCAAATTATTTATCTATTTTGACGACATTATAAGATATTACTTTCCGACTTTTCAAGACCTAAAATAATTTTTGTAATCCTACACTATAAATTCCTTATTTTTATAGAAATTTATAAATTATTTATCATTAATTCTTATATGCATATCCATATATATTATATTCATAAATATAATTAGATTATTCACTTAAAGAGTTAACAATAGTTTCTATACTTTGCTCATCTAACGATTTTGCCTTACCTATAGTTCCGCCAAGTTTTGTCCATACATAATTATGAACTTCTACACCATTAGAAAAATCTAACCCTTTCCACTTCTTTAATTCTGTATCAAGATATTCATCTCTACCATTTAGCTGATATAAAACTTTATCTATGTTATCTTCAGTTATCTCATCTTTTCCCCATATGTTGCCATCTTCAGCTATTATTATAGTATTTGCCATACGATGAATCATATCATATATTGTGTTAATATCAACAGCTTCAGCTGTAATATTTTCTTCTGTGTTATCAACATTTTCTTCTTGTATTTCTACCTCATTTTTTGATTCACTTACCTTGTTCAAAGCAAAATTAACTATTTCATATCCATTTGCCCATAAAACAGCGACCGTTGAAAGCGATAATATTAAAACAATTATAATTATTATAGCTTTTTTTGCTTTAGAACTTCCTTCTTCATAATCATCTTCATCTTCATAATCATCTTCATCTTCATCTTCCTCATAGTCATTTTCATATTCTTTTGCATCAACAGTTTTAAATTCTTCTATTTTTTCTTTATCCTTATTTTCCATTTCATCTTTTCCCATATCAATACTCCTTTCACTTCTTCTCTTAACTATAACTTAAATCAATATCAACATATTAATATTTAATAAAATACTTTTTATCTAGTTACTTACACCTTTAAGTTCTTCTATTTGAGAATTCACTTCATTAATAAATTCTTCAAAACAAATCCCTCTATCCATAATATCTTTAGCTATATTAGCATTTCCAATATATCTAAAATGCCATGGTTCATAGTTATATCCTGTAATATCTTCCTTTCCCTTTTGATACCTAAGAATAAAACCATACTTATAGCAATTATTATATAGCCACTTAAATGCATCAGTATTTTCAAAACCCTCATCTAAGTATGGATAATCATTACACACTATGTCAATCGCCAATCCTGTTTGATGTTCTGATGCACCTGCCTCAGCTGTATATTGTCTAGTTTTTTCAACTCCTTTTACTTCTACTCTTGAATTATATAAATTTTCTTGAACGCTATAACTTCTATATCCAGAAATAGCTATAAGATTAACATTATCATTCAACGCAGCATTAAACATTTCCTTTGCTGCATTACTTGTCCTCTCATCTAACTGCTTACATTCAATATACCCCTCAAAAGCTATATCTGACTCAACCAAAGTACTAGGCACATAATCATCCTCAAGTTTATTATTTTCATTTACTAATATAAATAATTCATCATTCAATATACCTTCTAATCTTTTAATTTCATTACTTTTTAAAGTATCACTATCTGTACTAAAAGATTTATTCTGCTCTTGACTTCTAGACTTTGCTAACAAACCCTCTTTATTATTTATCTCCTCTATACTTTCATTTTTCTTGCTACTATTAACACTACTTTTATTATTATCTATATTATTATCACTTACGTTTCTAATTCCTAATGCAATTGCAACAACTACAAATATCCAACAGGACATTATTTTTAATTTATTAACCTCATTTCTATTATTCATATCCTCCTCCTATTAACACTATAATATTTGGTATATATTACCATAGTTTTTACTATAATACTTTTCACAACCTTTTTCTAGTAATTTTCTAAAAAAGCAGATAAGATTTTACCCTATCTGCTTTATAATTATCATAGTAAAAATTATGTCCATTATTAAATTTCATCACGCACTTACTGTTAAATTTTAACACATTTTAATTGTTTTTTCCATACAACTTTCAATATTGTAAATAAAAAAACTCGGAATGCTTTAAAATGGACCCTATATAGTAGACACTCAAAAAAAGAGTATCTATCTATATAGAGTCTTTTTTTGTACAATAAATTAATGAGGTGATCAAAGAGTGAG
>OCPT01001496.1_pt1 | contig 13117 bp, 10 predicted proteins | sample 1538741 | NCBI WGS metagenome assembly OCPT01 (sample SAMN04571723, study PRJEB22368) | human gut metagenome | biome: human gut; material: stool | host: Homo sapiens | place: Luxembourg | collected 2012-12-06 | reverse complement strand
GCGACAAGGTGGGCTTGCCATCTATGGTGGACTGATTGGGGCGTTAGTCGTTGGATGTATCATTGCAAAAATCCGAAAAGTACGGCTGCTGCCGCTGTTAGACCTCTGTGGAGCTGGGTTTCTGCTGGGGCAAGGAATCGGACGTTGGGGAAACTTCTTCAATCAAGAAGCATTCGGCTGCAACACAAACTCGATTTTCGGCATGACTGGCGGAACGATTCAGAATTGGATTACCAATGTCTATCCCACAACCATCTTTTATCAGAACTTCGGGAAGACTATGGATGCTGCAACGCCAGTACATCCATGTTTCTTATATGAATCGTTCTGGTGCTTGCTGGGGTTTGTCGTACTTGCCATCTGCGGAAAAAAATTCCGGAAGTTTGACGGGCAAATTTTTATCATGTACATTGGTTGGTATGGTTTAGGGCGGTTCTTCATTGAGGGGCTGCGAGTAGATAGTTTGGTGATTGGAAACATGCGAATTTCACAGCTGATTGCTGGAATTTGCGTGGTAGTGTCTGTGATTCTGCTGCTGGTAATCGGCGGACGGGTTCGCCGGATGGGCTCGGACTATCAGCTTTACTGCAACACAGAAGCCTGCAAACAGATGATGGCGGAACTGGATGCCAAACGAGAAGCATCCGGCAAAAAAGCTGCTGCCTCGGTGGCGTTGGATTCTGCAAAAGAGCCAGAGGACGAAACCTCTGAGCCGGAAGAAACTTCCGAAGCAAAAACAGATGCTCCAGAAAAAAACGATAAATGATGAATGAGAGAGGATAGGAGGACGTTTCATCATGGCGAAATTGATTAGTGGAAAAATCGTATCGGTAAAGGTACGAAACGAGGTCAAAAAGGAAACCGAAGAACTACGAGAAAATCATGGTATCGTGCCGGGGCTGGCAGTTATTTTGGTGGGCAATGACCCAGCATCTCAAGTTTATGTTCGTAACAAGCAGCGTGCCTGCGAGGAAGTCGGATTTCATCCGTATGAATACCGCATGAATGAAAATGCAACGCAGGAACAGTTGCTGGATTTGATTGGTGTTTTGAACAAAGATAACAAGGTCAATGGCATTCTGGTGCAGTTACCGTTGCCGGAACATATTGATGAACAGGCTGTGATTCATGCCATTTCTCCGCTGAAAGATGTTGATGCATTCCATCCGGTGAATGTCGGAAAGATTATGATTGGTGACTATGATTTCCTGCCGTGTACGCCTGCTGGTATCATGGAACTGATTGCAAGCACAGGCGTTGACATCAGTGGCAAGCAGTGCGTTGTCATCGGCAGAAGCAACATCGTTGGAAAACCAATGGCAATGCTGCTGCTGCAAAAGAATGGAACGGTTACCATCTGCCATTCTCGCACGAAGAATCTGAAAGAACTAGCAGCCAGTGCAGATATTTTGGTGGTTGCCATCGGCAAGCCGAAGTTTGTCACTGCGGACATGGTGAAAGAAGGGGCAATTGTCATTGATGTTGGCATCAACCGCATGGAAGATGGAAAGCTCTGTGGCGATGTGGACTTTGATTCGGTAGAGCCAAAGTCTGGATACATCACACCTGTTCCGGGCGGTGTTGGCCCTATGACCATCGCAATGCTGATGAAAAATACGCTGCATGCTGCAAAATTACAACACAACTTAGCATAAGGCATACAAGCAATCTCATAAAAAATAGGCAGTCGGGAAATATTTCCCAGCTGCCTATTTTTATGCAGAAGACACGCTTCCAAACAAAAGAAAAAGCACTGCGGAAAATCCACAGTGCTTTTTGTTGTGCTACATAGAAGTGTTTGATTATTCCTTTACACCGCCGAGGGCAACGCCACCAACGATGAACCGAGACAAGCAAACATAAATGACGATAATCGGAATAACAGACAATGCAACTGCTGCGTACTGTGCACCAAGGTCAATCTTCTTATCCTGACCCAGTACCTTCTGTACCATCATCGGCATGGTGATCATCTTGTCATTCGAGATCAAAATCATGTTCTGTGTATAGTAGTTGTTCCAGTTCTGTACAAATGCAAAGATTGCCTGTACTGCAATTGCCGGCTTCATCATCGGAATTGCAATGGAAATAAAGGTTCTGAATTCGCTGCATCCATCGATTCTAGCGGCTTCTACGATGTCCAACGGGAAGGAGGACTTCATGTATTGACGCATATAGAATACGATTGCCGGAGCGGCAATCGCCGGAACGATCAGCGGAATGAAGGAGTCTGCCAAGCCCAGTGTACCAACCATGAACTGTACGAAACCGGTAGAAGTTACCTGAATCGGGATCATCATAACGGCAAGAATGAGCGTGTAAGCACCATCACGAACCTTGAACTGATAAACGGTCAAACCGTATGCAGTCATTGCAGAGAAGAATACTGTCAGAATGGTAGAACCAGCTGCGATAATCAAGCTGTTCCGATAACCACGCAACAAATCCCATTGCGGAGACTGTGTTGTGATATTCTTCATGTTTTCAACAAAGTTGCTGCCCGGAATCAGCGATACCGGCGACTGCAGGATGGCATTATGACCACGGCAAGCATTTACAATCATCAAGTACAGCGGCACTAAGCAAACCAATGTCAACAGAATGCAAACGATGAAGCATCCAGCGGACTTTAAGTTCTGTACCAGTCTGTAATTATCCTTTACACCAACTTGTTCCATTAGTCCACGCCTCCCATCTTTGCCAGCTTCTGTTCCCGCTTATAAGCCTTAACGAGTTCCTTCCGTTCCTTCTTCTTCCGAGCTTCATCAGCATCCCGGTTCATCCGGAATACGATAATACCCAGAATTGCAGTGATGATAAAGAGGATGATGGAAGCCGCACCGGCATAACCATACTGTACCTTATCTTCACTGGTACGGAAGTTCTTATATACGAATACAGCAGCTGTTTCCAGATACTTGTTGATGGTTTCTCTCTTGGTGTGGAACAAGAACGGAATATCGAACATCTGCAAACCACCGATCATGGAAGTGATCAAGGTGTAAACAACCATCGGACGCAGCAACGGCAGAGTTACCTTGCGGAGTACCTGACCACTTGTCGCACCGTCGATTGCAGCAGCTTCGAACAGGGACGGGTTAATACCCAAAATACCAGACATCATCATAATCATGGTATTACCAAACCACAACCATGTCTGAATAAACATAACGATTGCTCGTGACCACGCCGCATTGTCTTCAAACATGAAGGCATCTTTTCCGGCGGATGTCAACAAGCCGTTTACCAAACACATGTTGGAGTTGGAGAAGAAACGCATGAACAACGCTGCAACAGATACAGCAGTGATGATATTCGGCAGGTACATAACAACCTTAAAGAATCCCTGACCCGGAATGTGCAGCTTGGAATCTGTGAACCAAACAGCAAGCAACAGGGACAGGAGAATCTGCGGGATGAAGTTACCAACCCAAAGAATCAAAGTGTTTCCAAAGTCACGGGCAAATTCTGCATGAATCCGACGTGCGGAACGGTCATCGCCACCGAACAGCAATGTCTGGAAATTCTGCAGACCAACGAAGGTATCTCCTTCGGAACCATTTCCGTATACACTCAAGATAAAGGTGTTGATCAGTGGCCAGATCTGAAAGAAAGCGTATACAAGGAAAAATGGTGCAATGAAAAAATATCCATACTTGGCGTAGCTGATTGATTTAATTCTTCTTTGTGCAGCTGATGCCATAAAACACACCCTCTCAAAAATTAAGTAAAATAGTAAGAATAGATAATCGTAAAGAGATAATGACAAATATATGCCTACGGGATAGAACTATCCCGTAGGCGATTATATTTGATCGTGTCAAATTTGGCTATTCAGCTTATTCAACAGTGATGTCAGAGATAGCAGATGCTACAGTGTCGAGGAATTCGTCGTAGCAAGCCTGTTCGTCTGCCAGATCACCCTTGCAGTAAGCAGTTACAGCATCCTGCAGCTTGGTGTTGATGGTACCGTCATACTGAGTTGCGATACCGTCGAGGTCGATTGCGTCAGCAGAATCATACAGAACAGCGAACTGATCCTGACCATCCTTGAACAGCGGGTTGCTGTTCTTGCCGCCTTCTACAACTTCCTTCATAACAGACTTGTTGTTAACGAAGTCGCTGTGGCTTTCGCAATATTCCTTCATGGTAGCGTCATCAACAGTCATAGCCTTGATGAACTGACCAGCGAAAGTACCATTGTCGCAGTTCGGGCTTACGCAGATCCAAGAACCGCCCCAGAACCAGCCGGTCGGGCCTTCTGTGATTGCATACTTACCATATGTAGAACCGCTTTCGCCGCCTTCAGCAGATTCCAGCTGACCACCAGCTGCCAGAGACCAAGACGGGAAGAAGTAACCCATGGTAGCGTCAGCCATTGCACCGTCAGCCTGACCAATTGCATACCAGTCATCTGTCCACTGATCTACAGTGCCGATGTAACCAGCATCATAGTTGGTCTTAGCCATGTTGATGAAGTCGCCCAGGCAAGCCTTTGCGTTGTCAGCAGTGATCTTACCATCCTGAACCCATGCAGTGCTTCTGTTACCAGCGGAGTAAGCTCTCCAAACGCCGCCCAGGGTATCAGCCATAGCAGTCTTGTTGCCAGATGCATCGTATACTTCCTTAGCAGTTGCCCAGAATGTATCCCAGTCAGCTACCTTAGCCTGCATTTCTTCCGGAGTTTTTACACCCAGGTACTGTTCAGCCAGGTCGGTTCTGTAGCAGTAACCACCTGCTGCTGCCTGCCAAGAAGCACCCTTCAGAACGCCGTTCTGATCGGTACCCATTGCTACGGTGTAGCTGTAAGCATCGCTGTACATATCAGCAGTGATACCAACGCTTTCCAGCGGAGCAGAGTTTTCATCGTTGTTTTCATAAGACAGAACCCAGTCTGCATCGCAGATGTACAGGTCAACGTCAGAACCAGAAGAGAAGTATGTCAGATACTGTTCCATAGCTTCTGTACCAGCAGAACCTACGTTCTGATACTTGATCTTGCCAGCCATATCCGGATATGCCTTTTCAACAACCGGGATCATAGCGTTCAGGTCAGTGTCAGTCCAGCACAGAACGGTCAGTGCATCACCGGTATCCGGCATAGAAACTGCACCCAGTTCCGTGCTTGCAGTTGCATCGCTGTCAGAATCTTCAGAAGATTCTTCAGCAGATGTTTCTTCGCTGGATTCTTCAGCAGCAGATGTTTCTTCGCTGGACTCTTCAGCTACAGTAGTAGCAGCTTCAGAAGAGCTGGAAGAAGAATTCTTGTCGTCGCCGCAGCCTACGAATGCAGTTGCAGTCATAGCCAGAGCAGCCAACAATGCCAAAGTTCTTGTTAATTTGTTCATTGGAAATTTCCTCCTTAAATATATTACCTTGTTCCGAACAACCAGAACAAGATAAGCAGCAAGGGTCATTTACCGCCTGTCCCCCATGGCAAGGCGTGCATAAAAGCCCCTTTTGATACACTAAATATACAACAATTTTCGGGGATTGTCAATGATAAAAACCATTCTTTCATTTTTTTTAGGGATTTCAAACAAATAAATGTCCACTTTTTTGTATGAGTTCCACAAAAAATAGGGGGCGTTTTCAGAAAAGGTTACAAAACGGTTAAATCATATTTGTGCAGGTTTTTGAGAATCCTCCCATTTTAAGCAAAACTTACATACAAATAGTCCCGAATCGAAAGAAAAAGCCGGTCTGTCATGCCGTCTGCATAGAGCAGTTCATAAATATTCTGAAAATACTGAATCTGTGTCCGCAGCCGAACAATGGCTTCCGCCTGTTCCGGTGTGACGTTCGGCAGCTTTTGAAAATCCTCTGCCGTGGCGATGTTGATGTCCAGATGGGGAATGGATTCTGAATCCGATGCCATTTTCTCCTCTGGCATCGTCGGCTCTGATGATTCTGATGGCTGTGTATCCGGTTCGGGTGAAATCGTTTGCAGTTCTCCTATTATAAATAGGTATGGGGCAATTTGGGAATAGATTCCACTTCCGATTCCATTGACTTGCTGTAACTCTTCCAATGTCTGAAATCCGCCGACTGCCTCCCGATAAGAAACAATCCGCTCCGCTAAAATTGCACCAACACCCGGCAGCGTTTCCAGTTCTTCCGCTGTTGCCGCATTCAAATCCAATGGATAAGAAATCTCAGCTTCTTCTGGGAACGCCAATTCCGCTGCATCTGGCTGTGCTGGTTCTGTTTGTCTTACTGGAGCAGTTGTAGAACCTGCTGATTTTGTAGTGGTTTCTGCTTTTGTAGGCTTGTCCCAGTCAAAAACAGGCTGTCGATTTGCATTTTCAGAATCCGCTTCTGTTTCCAGCGGTTCAGTTTGCGGTTCGGATTCTGCTGACTCCCCCGAAGCAGTTGTAACCCATGTAATCGCCGGAATGGTATCCTGCTCGGCGAAGCTCTGCACAGCTAAAACGACCACCGCCGTTCCCATCATTGCCAAACCCAGCAACGATTTCCAAAGTTGTTTTCGTTTCATTTTCATGCCCATTTACAAAAAGGGGAAAGACAACGGATGCCGTCTTTCCCCCCTCGTAGTTGTTTTTGATTCCGTTAGATTCTTGCAACGCCGGTGTCTTTTGCAGCCTGTGCAACCGCAGCTGCAACTGCTTCTGCAACACCCTTTTCCAATGCACTCGGAATGATATATTCCGGACAAAGCTTTTCATCTGTTACGAAGGATGCAATTGCCTTTGCAGCAGCAATCTTCATAGCATCGTTGATTTCCTTTGCGTGTACATCCAGTGCACCACGGAAGATGCCCGGGAATGCCAGAACATTGTTAATCTGGTTCGGGAAGTCACTTCTACCAGTACCAACGCAATATGCACCAGCTGCCAGTGCTTCTTCCGGCATGATTTCCGGTGTCGGATTTGCCATTGGGAACAGAATCGGCTTTTCAGCCATGCTCTTTACCATTTCCGGTGTTACGCAATTCGGAGCAGAAACGCCGATGAAAACATCTGCACCAACCAGAACATCTGCCAAAGAACCAGCCTTATGACCACTATTTGTAATCTTTGCCATCTGTTCCTTTTCCTTGTTCAGACCTTCTCTGCCTTCATAGATTGCACCCTTCCGGTCACAGAGAATGACATGATGCGGGTCGAGACCCATTGCAATCAGCAGGCGAATAATCGCAATCCCTGCTGCACCGGCACCACTGGTGACAACCTTGACATCCTTCAGGTTCTTGCCAGTCAGCTTCAGAGCGTTCATCATGGCTGCCAGTGTTACAACGGCAGTACCATGCTGGTCATCGTGGAAAATCGGAATATCGCAGCATTCCTTCAGCTTTTCTTCAATTTCAAAGCAACGAGGTGCGGAAATATCTTCAAGGTTGATACCGCCGAAGCTGCCAGCGAGCAGACGAACAGTATTCACAATATCGTCTACATCCTTGGAGCGAATGCACAGCGGAATCGCATCTACATTACCGAACTTCTTGAACAGGGCACACTTACCTTCCATAACCGGCATACCTGCTTCCGGGCCAATGTCGCCCAGACCCAGAACAGCAGTACCATCGGTCACAACAGCAACGAGGTTGCCTCTTCTGGTCAGCTTATAGCTCAGGTCAACGTCTTTCTGGATTTCCAGACAAGGCTGTGCAACACCCGGGGTATATGCCAAAGACAAATCGTCTGAGGTTTCCAGCGGTGCACGCAGTGCAATTTCAAACTTGCCCTGCCAGTCGTAATGCAGCTTCAAAGATTCTTTTGCGTAATCCATTTTGAAAACTTCCCTTCGTTTTACAAATTACATTTGATTCCGGAAATAACCGGTTTTCGCCATCGCACAAAATACGGGCAGCAGCAAAATTGCCGCTGCCCGTATTCACTCTTTTCAAATTGTTGCGGTTTCACCCACTGCAATTAGCGTATGAAGAACAGCGTTGATTATTCTGCTTTCATTGCGTCAATTACTTCCCGGAGAGCAGCTGCACTCTTGCGAACAGCTTCTTCTTCTTCCGGCAGCAGCGGCGGTGTGATTTCCCGTTCAATTCCGTTTGCACCAACTACGCAAGGCAGGCTCAGGCAAACATCCTTAACGCCGTAACGGCTGCCGTCCTGCAATGTGGAAACAGTCAGAATCATCTTGGTATCCCGCAGGATTGCTTCTGCAATCTGGCTGACAGACAGTGCGATCGCATAATAGGTTGCACCCTTGCACTTGATGACTTCTGCACCACCAGCACGAACTTCCTGTTCGATTGCATCCTTATCGCCCAGATTGTCGATGTGTGCACAGTAATCATCGAACTTCATACCATCGATAGAAGACAGCGACCACGGAATCATAGAAGAATCGCCGTGTTCTCCAAATACATAAGCATGAATATTCTTGATGTTCAGGTTTGCGTGATCTGCCAGACATGTCCGCAGACGAGAAGAGTCCAGAACCGTACCAGAACCGAATACGTGCTTCGGATTCAGACCGGAAACCTGAATGGCTTCATAAGTCAAAACATCAACCGGATTGCTTACAATGATGTAGCAAGCATTCGGTGCATACTTTGTAATTTCCGGCATAACAGATGCCATAATCTTTGCATTGGTCTTGCACAGGTCAATTCTGGTCTGACCCGGCTTTCTTGCGATACCAACGGTGATGATAACCAGATCGGAATTGACTGCATCTGCATAATCGCCATCCCGCACGTCAACTGCCGGACAAAATGCAGTACCCTGCATAATATCCATTGCTTCACCCTTTGCCTTCGGCTTATTGATATCTACCAGCAGCAATTCAGAACAAAGTCCCTTAATTGCAAGGGTAAATGCGATGGAAGCACCAACATTACCAGCACCAATGACGGTTACTTTTTTTCCCTTTTTCACGAAATCCACTTTTCATATCCTCCTAACACAGAATGATCTTTGATCGCTCAAAACAAAACCGATACACAGCAGTCTCACAGAATTCCCCACTATGTATTGTCTTTCATTATACCATATCCGTTCCGTTTTTGCAAGATGGGAATGAATTTCTTTGCATTTTTGTGATATTTCACAGAATTTCGTAGAATTTCAAAGAAAAAGCGAGCAAAAAGCAATAGAATCGAAGAAAAGTAAAACACCCATCCGTTTGCACAGATGGGTGTTTTAGTAAGGGGATTTTTATGAAAAAAATTTTTAAGAAAGGATACTTATATTATACCCGCAGCAAGGGTGTTTGTCAAGCAATTTTGCCCGACTTTTTTTATTTTACATTTTTCGTCAAATGCGTTCACATCTGGCAGAAATCCGGATAGTAAAATGCCCATCCGTTCGCACAGATGGGTGTTTTAGTAAGGGGATTTTTATGAAAAAAATTTTAAGAAAGGATACTTATATTATAGGGTGCAGAGGGGAATTTGTCAAGCACTTTTTCTATAATTCACATATTCTTTACAATTATGCTTCGTCTGCCGACTCCAACACATGCACATCCACCTTGTGGTATGGAATCTCAATGCCATTCTCATCCAGTGCCTGCTTAGTCTGTTCCATCATGTCATAGTAAACCGTCCAGTAATCCGTACTATTGCACCAGACACGCAGCAGCAATTCAATTGCATCGGAACCCTGATTCTTCACAACCACATCTGGAACTGGGTCTTTCAAGGTCAATGGATGTTTGGCAACCGTTTCAAGAATGATCTTCCGAGCCGTTTCCAAATCTGATTCATACGAAATTCCCAAATTGAGTTCTACTCGCCGTGTTTCTTTCTCGGTATAATTGACAATTTTTGCAGCAGTTACTTTTCCGTTTGGAATAAAAGCAACCGTATTATCTGCTGTAACGATTTTTGTATAAAGAATATCAATCTGTTCCACTTTTCCGATAGTGCCATCAATCTGAACCGTATCGCCCTGCTTTACAGGTTTCGAAAATAGCAAGATAAAACCACCTGCAAGATTGGAAAGGCTATCTTTCAACGCCAGTGCAACGGCAACTCCGGCGGAGGCAATCACTGCCACAATCGAATCCATTGGTACATCTAAAATAGAAAGCACGATGACTGCTAAAATTGCATATAAAATAATCTGAATCACAGAACGAATGAATCCCACTGCAATGTGGTCAAGGTTCGAACGCTTCAAGCCGTGGGAAACAAGCCGCAGCAGATATTTAATCAATACATAACCAATAAAGGCAAAAATAATTGCCATAATCAGGGATGGAATGGCGTTTTTAATGGGCGTTAGGACGGCATTCAACACCCGGGATGCGTGATGAACTTCTTCGCCCATGCTTTCCACAACATTTTCCAAAGGGGCTGTCTGGGTTTCTGTCAGTGGCGAAGTTGTTTCAAAAGTGGTTGTCAGTAATTGCGTAGTCTGCAAAATAAAAACCTCCTGTTTCTTTCTTGCTATTCAGTATAACGAACTTTTTTTGTTCTGTCAAGGGCGTTTTCGGCAGGTTATTTGGCTTCTTTTTGCTGAAATGCGGTTTGCTGCTGTTCATAGAGCTGTTCCACAAACTGTTCTACTCTGCCCTTGTTGCGTTCGGTAAGGTCGGAGAAATATTTCGGGCAGTCGGTTTCTTCCGCAACAACTGGCATTCCCTGCGGAAAGTTGGTTCTTCCGGCGATATAATCAATGCTCACCTGATAGAAATCTGCCAGCTGTACTGCAAAATCCAGCGGAACGGTATGCTTGCCCTGTTCATAATTCGTGTAGGTCGTTTTATGCATATACAGCTTTTTACAGAGTGCCTCTTGTGTGAGGTCGCTGTCTTCCCGTAAATCTCGAATTCTTTGGTAATGTTGCATAATTTGGAAAACTCCTTTTTATGATAGTTTCCGAAATTATACCACAAATGCGGACGTAGGCTTGATTTTTTACAATAAATGTGGTATTTTATTCTTGTAAAACCATCATTTGTTGTATTTTTGGACGAAAAAAGGAGGATTACTATGAGTGTAAAAAAGAACTGCAAATTTCTACTAATTCTATTTGGACTTCTCAGCCTTATCTTATCGTTTCAATGCAGTCAGTTTTCTGCTTATGCAACACAAAGCAAAAAACAAAACTTTTCCACCAATTACACATTAACCGGCAATGGCGGAACAGATATGGTTGCAATTGCATCTGCTCAAATTGGAAAAACCGGAAAACAGCTGGGATATACCGAAGATTGGTGTGCAGATTTTGTGAGTGATTGTGCCACATTGGCAGGGCAAAGCAGTGCCATTCCTGCACATGGAAGAGCAGATTATCTGGATTCCAACATCTTGAAAGCGGGCGGTTATAAAGTCAGTAAATCGAACGCACAGCCTGGCGATATTGCCTTTTATGACAATAACTATAATAACAGCCCCGACCATGTGGAAATCGTTTATCAGGTATCCGGAAGCACTGTAAAAACATTTGGCGGAAATACTGGAAGCACGGGAAGCTATTCAACAAATAAAGTCAGTTCTCCCCGAACATATGGGAATATCCTGTATATTATCCGACCAAATTATAATAATACCAGCATTTCTACTTGTCCTACATGGGCAACTTTGTCTACACAGGATAATAGAAATATTTTCAATATTGGTGAGCAAGTTCAATTCAAAATGAATTCTGATAATGCAAAATATTATGTTATTGGTATTGATTATGAAGGAAAAAGAATTGTTACTTCCTCGCTTACAGAAGGATACGACCTCTACTGCTATGCATTCAATTTTTCTGGAAATTACACTGCCTATGTTTCTGCATACAACGGAGATAATCATATTGAGAGTAATATAGTTAGCTTTAAAGTAATAGATAACAGTGCTACTACTTGTCCTACATGGGCAAATTTGTCTACGCAAGATAATAGAATTATTTTTAATATCGGTGAGCAAGTTCAATTTAAAATGAGTTCCGACAATGCAAAATACTATGTCATTGGCATCGACTATGAAGGAGAAAGAATTGTTACTTCCCCACTTGCAGAAGGATACGACCTCTATTGCTATGCATTCAATTTTTCTGGAAATTATACTGCCTATGTTTCCGCATACAACGGAGATAATCATGTTGAAAGTAATGTGATTAATTTTAAAGTATATCCTAAAGCAGATATTGGAACAGATTTTTACGCCTACATTATGAACCCAAAAGTACAAAAATATTTAACAGCAGAATCTAACAATAATGTAGATGTAAAAAGCAAAATCTCTCGTTTTGGAAGTCCAGAACAAGTTTGGAAATTTACTCGAAAAGAGGATGGCAGTTACAAAATTACCAACTGCAAAAACAAGCTTGCTTTAGATTCTACTGAAACAACAGAACCTAAAGCAAATGTTTATACTTATCAAGATTGCAACAATGAATGTCAAAGCTGGGATCTATTCGAACAATCTGACTCATATTTTCTAAAATCTAAATATACAGAGTGTGTGATGGATATTGATGGTGGAAAAACTGACGAAGGCACAAATGTACAAATGTATACAAAAAACGATACTGCTGCACAAGCATTTCAAATTTTAAAAATAGAAAATTATACCATTAAAATCCCCGGCGACCTCAACCAAGACGGCACGCTCTCCCTCACTGACCTTATCCCCCTCCAGCAATCGCTTCTCCGTCAAACCACCCTCACCGCTGACCAAGCCCAGCTTGCCGATTACAACGGTGACGGCAGCATCAACGTACTGGATTTGATGCTTCTAAAACGGGCACTGCTTGCCCTTTAATCTCCGCCAGTATTTCCCCAATAAACGGTCTGCCGAGTCCTTCAGCAGACCGTTTTTCTCTGCCCACACCGTTGACAGAACCCACGGAAACTGTTATAATATTGTTACAAGTACAAGCTTCATTTTTTTGCATTCTGCACAATTTTGTACGTTTTCTAGGAGGTTTCCGTATGCGTCAACAACCACTTCCCTACCGCATTGCCCTCGGCGGAACGCTCGCTTCGTTCTGTCTGCTGTTTCTGTTTATTACCGGCGTTCTGCCGATGTTTTATCTCATTATGCCGATGTTGTGCAGCCTGCTCATCCTGATTATGGCGGAAACAACATCCCCTTATTGGGCGTTTATCATGTATCTGGCAGTCGGTGTGCTCTCGCTGTTTATCACACCAAATAAAGATGCAAGCTTGATTTTTATTCTCTTTTTCGGGCATTACCCCC
>OCPT01001489.1_pt1 | contig 13179 bp, 10 predicted proteins | sample 1538741 | NCBI WGS metagenome assembly OCPT01 (sample SAMN04571723, study PRJEB22368) | human gut metagenome | biome: human gut; material: stool | host: Homo sapiens | place: Luxembourg | collected 2012-12-06 | reverse complement strand
CTCTTATAAGCAATCTCTTCATCGCTTGGCTTTTGCATATAGTTTCCATAAAACTGAGTGAGGAAAAGATCATAGTTTTCCGGAATTGGAACAACCATATCCTCAAAAGGTACATCAATAAGTTTCTCAAATGTACCTCTTTTAAATACTTCCTTCATTCCGTCTTTACCAACACCAATTGCCGCTTCGTATTTACCATCTTTAACGCTGTATTTTTTAATAAGCTTGTCAATTTTCTTAGTAAAGAAGCGAGGGTTTACTGCTCCTAAAGCATACCAGAATATAAGTCTGCAGAAATCTTTTAATTTGCTGTCACCATACTGGATATACTGTTTCTGAATATAACAGATCTGACGAAGTGTAACCATAAGATGAGCTTTCTTAATAACCTTAGTATCATTAAATCGGTCAATTGGGAAAACATCTACGAAAACACTTGTGTCATGTGGTTTTCTTGTAACATGGTTTTTGATAACAGTATCCTTATCAACAACAACCATAAAGTTCTGGAAGTACCAGTCACATGTATCTTTATCAAAAATACCGTAGCGTTCATTTCTGTCATTTATAACAGCCGCTTTTAAACGTTCATAGTCTTCTCTGTACATTCCTATATCAATATCGTCATCCCATGGAATAAATCCTTTATGACGAACTGCACCTAACATACTTCCGTAATGAATAAAATATTTAATATTATTTTCTTTACAAATTTTATCTATATAACTTAAGATTCCAAGCTGGGATCCCTGCAATTCTTCTTTTGTTAACTGTTTCATCTCTAATTCCCTTACATAATTATTATTTACTTAAAACTACTTCATATACGCATCAAGCTCATGAGGGTTTACCTGTTTTTCAACGGGTGGAAGCTGCATATAATCACCATAATACTGTCTTAAAAGTTTGTCATACTCTTTTGGACCTTTAAGAGTAACACCCTCAAACGGCATATCTATTATTTCCTTAAAAGGATCAAAATCAAGAACTTCTTTTTCCTTAAACTTAGAAGCAAGAAGACCTATATATTTACCATTGTCCTTTGTATACTTAGCTGAAGCCTTATCTATCTTCTTGGCAAAGAATGTAGGTGATACCGGTTTTAAGAAGAACCAGCATACGCTTCTTATCATATCTTTAATAACACTGTCACCGTAAACGATATTGCAGTGCTTGCTAAAAGATAAAAGCTTAAAGCTCTCAAGGTTGTAGGTCTTATCTACTGCCTTCATATCATCGAACCTGTCCATTGGGAAAATATCGATAAATAATCCTGACTCGTAAGTCTTATCATTACGGTTATCAACTATTTTAGTATTAGTATCAATAACTTTTACAAAGTTGTTAAAGTAGTCCTTACTTGTTCTGTGATCAAGAATCTTGTAACGTCCGTTCTTTGGAAATGATGCAATAAGCTTTTCATAGTCAGCTCTTGGCATTGAAATATCAATATCATCATCCCATGGAATAAATCCCTTATGACGAACAGCACCAATAAGTGTGCCGTAGTTCATAATATATTTAAGGCCGTTTTCTTCACAAAAGTTGTGAACATACTCTAATATATCAAGTTCAATCTGTTTTACTTCTTTATCAGTAAGTTTTTTCATTTAATTAATCCCTTTATTCTTCTTTAAATCCTGTAACATAAGAGCTCTGTATATACCAACATTTACTTTTAAGGCAAGAGCCGCAATACGTCTGCCTTTTCTGAAAATATGGTTATCTGCGATCTTAAAAGCATTCTTCTTTAAAAATCCAACAACATCTTTATAGTCAGGAAGTTTCTTATAATCATCTACAAGAAGCATACTGTCAAGAACTACAAAATGAGCATATGCTAATCTGAAGAAAGCTTCATCCTTAAGAGATGGAAATTCATTATTGATATAATCAATATATCCTGTATAAGCTTCTATCATATGAAGTTTTCTAGGGTTGTATTTCTGAGTTGTTATACTATCCCCTCTGTGGAAATAATAGTAATAAGGCTTTGTAATAACAACATATGATTTAGCTGCCTTAACAAGGTCAAGGTGATAAAAAGCATCCTCATATATCTTGCCGACAGGAAACTGTAATTTATCTGCAATCTCCTTTTTAATAAGCTTATTACAAACAGATCCCGGAATCTTTTCACCTATAAGAAGTTCCTTTAAAAACTTCTCTCTGTCACACTCAAAAACAATTTCTGTGTCACTGCACTGTGGAACTTCCTTTGTATTGTAAACATTCATGATTCCGCATACTGCAACATCAGAATCAGTTCTTTTTATCTCACTGTAAAGAGAACTTATCATGTCAGGATGAATATAATCATCGCTGTCTATAAATATAATATAATCACCAGTGGCATTTAAAAGGCCGTGATTACGTGCTGATGAAAGTCCTCCATTAACTTTATGGCAGACTTTCACTCTGTTATCTTTTTTAGCTAGTTCATCACAAAGCTTACCACTTCCATCAGTGGCTCCATCATCAACTAAGACAATTTCAAGATTATCATATGTTTGATCTGCAATAGATTCAAATGATTTTTCCAAATATTTTTTAACGTTATATACCGGAACAACAACACTTATCTTATCCATGTAATCTACCCTTTACTTTATTAAACATTTCCATGAACACTTCATCTTTAGTAACAATAAGAGCTATACCGTAATATACACAGCATACAATAATAGTAACTGCAATATTAAGTATAAATGGAATACCCATATTCATATCTGTAGGTATTAAATGATTTACCAAAAATGATAAAGGTAAAAATCCTACAGTTATAAAAGTATATTTTCTAAATGAATGTATAACTATTTTCAAATCAACAAGATTATTCTTTTTAATGAAGCTGTATTCAATAAATAATAATATATATTCAGATAGTAAAGTTGTCATAATGTAATACTGTGGTGATGATACGCCAAATGCAAATAATATACTATCAAATATAAGATTACATATACCACCAATAATATAGAATATAGACAACTTATTCTCAAATCCCCTTATAAGGATTACCTGTGTACCCATGACAATTTCAAGAGCCCATGATATAGCTCTAAAAGCAAATACCTGTGTTACGATACCACCAGCCATATAACGTGTTCCATACATTATAACAGTTGCGTGAACACCAAGAGCAACAAGTCCCATACCAATAGGAGCCATAAAGAAACTGAAAATACTACTGCTCTTATTTATAAGATCCTGGTAAGATTTCTCATCTTCAAGACCTATATAGTAACTCAAACGTGGAACACTGACACTTATGGCACCACTAATAACACCCGATATAAGCATGATCATTCTCTGACCATTGGCATAGTATGAAACCTGCTCAGGCGCACCTATCTTAGATACAAAAGTAAGATCAAGGTTAGTGTAGAGCATTCCAGCATTGGCAAGAAGGAAAAGGCCAATAAGTGGTTTAATAAGATGTTTAAAGTTCTCAAGAGGAACCTTAACAAACTTAACCTCCTTCTTTATCCATAAATAACTAAGAAAATAGTTAAGAAACTGGCTTGCTGACATAATTATCGCATACTGAACAATATCATCTGCTTCTTTAACGAATGCAAATATAGATACTAACATAAGAATACGTATAAAAAGTGTCTTATAGAATAAAAACGTATAATTTTCGAAAGCTTCATTTATCCATTCAATATAGAAAATCTGGGCAATAAGCTGAACACCAAGAATAAGCATAAGTAAATGCACACTTGGACTCTTGCTGTAAATCGGCATTATAATAATATAAAAAACTGTTGTTACAGCTGTACAGAAAAGAGATATATAAAACAATGTAGAAAACATTGTATTAAGTTTTTCTGCGTTATCTTTAACCTTACTTATCTCCCTTATACCATAGTTATAAACACCAAGTGTTGCAAATGGTATAAACCAGTTAAGGTATGTATTAGCTATGTTAAATTCACCATATAACTGTTTACTTAAAATACGTGATAAATAAGCAGTAGTTATAAGTGGAAAAAATATATTTAAAAGTCTTACAAGTGTATTGGCTAACGCATTAAGCCTTATATCTTTCATAGAGTCTCTCCTATTTAAACCCCTGTTCTTTTTTCATATTTCCAAAATGGAAGTTTCAAAAATCCTACAACACTTCCAATTCCATAACTTACATGTAACAAGAAAAATAGAATCGGTAACAACAATTGCTGCCAATATTTCTTCTGCCCCTTCACTGCCATAAATGACATAAGGATTGCCAGACAACTATATGCTCCCCACATGAGTTTAGCTAACAAAGAATGGTGACAGACTGCAAGCGCAGATGTCACAACAATGCCTCCTACAAATGCAAAAGGCACAAAATGATAAATTGCTAAACACTCTGGGCACGCCTTTAATGTCAGTGCAACCCAATATCCATTTCCATATTTCTGTTTTAACATTCCTTTTAATGTATTACGTGTATGTTGATATGAAACAATTTCAGGACAATAGCATAATTTAAATCCTGCTTTTCTCATTCTATAATGAATCTCATTGTCTTCTGTTCTACCTAACTCTTCATTATAAAAACCGATTTTATCAAATACTTCTCTTCTATATGCACCATGAAACAATGACTTAACATAAGTTTTTTTCTTTCCTGATCTATATGGTGCTATACTACTACCAAACATTGACTGTTCAGCTAATAGCAATGTATCTTTCCATGGTGTATGCTCATCAATTATATTTGGTCTAATTCCACCACATACACTTTCACCGCTTTCCAAAATTTCTACATTTTTTCTTATAAAATTATTTGGAATTGTCGCATGTGCATCAATTCTTATAATTGCATCACCAATATAATTCTTCAATGCAACATTCCATCCAGGCGCAAGTTTTTTCTTTTCATTTGAAAAAACACTTATTTTCAAAAAACTTTTTTCTGTTTCTCGAAATTTTTCCATAATGTCTCTTGTATGATCTGTGGACATACTATCAATTAACAAGATTTCCATCTTCTCATGATCATAATCCTGTGCTTGAATATCTTCCAAGAGTTTTCCTAAAACTTTTTCTTCGTTATAAGCAACAACGCAAACAGATACTATCATCTTACATTTCCCCTACTTCATTACTTGATCACAGCAATCACGGTTTTAATCATTGTACTGATATCTCGTAAGAAACTGAACTTTTCAATCTCTCTCAAATTATATACCATCTTTGCCGGTAATACTTCATTTATATATACTTCATCTGCATTCTCTGCATTTTCAAGAAGTTTTTCTTCATCTTTGTATTCAATACTTGTACGAGATGTTACTCCTGCCGGCAGAAGGAATGTTGCCATCATTTCTTCTGTATAGTGAGCTGTATACTTTGGCACTTCCGGTCTTGTACCAACAAAAGTCATATCTCCTTTTAAGACATTAAACAACTGCGGTAACTCATCCAGACGTACCTTTCTAAGCAGATGTCCCATTCTTGTGATGCGAGCATCACCTTTTGTTGTAACCTGTGTTCCAAGTTTATCTGCATTATTAACCATTGTTCTGAATTTCCAAATTTTAAATTTTCTTCCGTAGGTTGTCACACGAACCTGTTTAAATAAAACAGGTCCTTTAGAATCCAATTTAATCATAACACTAAGTATGATAAGAACTGGAGATAAAATAATGATCATAATCAAAGAGCATATAATATCAAATGCTCTTTTCAATTTCAACTCTTTTTCATGCTCCTGTAAAATATCATAATAGTATTTTACTTTATCATTCTGCATTACTTTTGGCAATTCATTCCATTTTTTCATATATACTATCCTTATAAGTATCCGTAACTTTCACTCAAAACTACAGACATTCTTTAAATGATTTAATAATATACTCCACATCTTCATCTGATAACTTCGTGTGAAGTGGAAGTGTAATTTCATTTTCAAACATTGCATAAGCGTTCGGGTAATCTTTAATATCAAAGCCAAGATTCTTATACGCTGTCAGAAGCGGCAGTGGTTTATAATGTACATTCGTCGCAATTCCCTTTTCTGCCATCTTCTCAATAATCTTGTTGCACTCTTCTCTTGTCTTTCCATTCACACGAACAAGATATAAATGACCGCTTGACTGACTATTCTCTGTATAATGCTCAAGAACTGTAACATCTTCATCCTTCAAAGCTTCGTTGTATTTCTCAATGATTTCTCTTCTTCTCTCAAGGAGTGCCGGATATCTTCTCAACTGCGCAAGTCCGAGTGATGCCATGATATCAGTCATATTACATTTAAAATAAGGTGCTACAATGTCGTATTCCCAAGCTCCAAGCTGAGTCTTTGCCAAAGCATCCTTAGACTGACCATGAAGTGAAAGAAGCATAAACTGCTTGTATAACTCTTCGTTATCTACACCATCAATATCTCTCCAAGTCGCTGCACCACCTTCAGCTGTTGTAAGGTTCTTCACTGCATGGAAAGAAAAGCTTGTGAAGTCAGCAATACTTCCGCACATCTTGCCATTCTGCTTTGCACCCATTGCATGTGCAGCATCTGAAAGAATTGCAATACGTCCCATCTTCTTCTGAATGTCAGTTTTTGGCTGGAAAAGATATTTCTTTTCTTCTGCAATCTCAAATGCTCTTGTATAATCACAGATTCGTCCACCCAAATCTACCATAATGATTGCTTTTGTCTTTTCCGTAACAGCTGCTTCTACCTGATCCATATTCATCTGATAAGAATCTTTGTCTACATCGACCATGACAATTTTCGCACCGACATGAGCAATCACACTTGCAGTTGCAGTATATGTATATGCGGTTGTGATCACTTCATCGCCTTCTCCAATTCCAAGCACACGAAGAATCAATTCAGCTGCAGCTGTCGCAGAATTCAGACAAGCCACCTTGCTTGTTCCCATGTATTCTGCCAATTCCTTCTCAAATCTCTTTGTCTTTGGTCCGGTTGTGATCCAGCCACTTTTCAGCGCATCTACAACTTCTGCTATTTCCTCTTCTGTTATATCCGGTGGTGAAAATGCTATATGTCTGTTTTCCATTGTATTAATCCTCCATTACAGGTTTTTCATGACTGATTTTTCCAAGTTCACGTAATTCCTTATTCACTTCTTCATCTCGTTTCAAGTCTTCCTGTCTGATATGATAAGTTGGAACGATTTCAGATACGATCTGCTTTACACTCAAGCTTTCATTCATTGCTGCCTCTTCCAGTTCTCGTAATCCACTCAGGAAATGCACTTCATTAAACTCAAGTGGTTTTCCAATATAGATTAGATTATTATCAGTCTTCTGAATTCCTTCCTCTTTTACCAGAAGTTCCTCATACAATTTTTCTCCTGGACGCAATCCTGTATATTTAATATCCATATCCACACCAAGTGTATATCCTGAAAGACGGATCAGGTTTTTCGCAAGATCTGCAATCTTCACAGGTTCTCCCATATCTAATACGAAAATTTCTCCTCCCTTAGCAAACGCACCTGCTTCAAGTACAAGTGATACTGCTTCCGGAATTGTCATGAAATAACGAATGATGTCCGGATGTGTAACTGTAAGCGGACCTCCTGCAGCCATCTGACGCTTGAACAATGGAATAACACTTCCATTACTTCCAAGAACATTTCCAAAACGTACTGCTACATATTCTGTCTTAGAGTATCTATTGAATGTCTGAATGATCATCTCACACATTCTCTTAGATGCACCCATGATATTGGTTGGATTTACTGCCTTATCTGTTGAAATAAGGACAAATCTCTTTACTCCAAACTTATCTGCAGCTCTCGCTGTCTTATAAGTTCCAAATACATTGTTCTTAATCGCCTCGTTCGGGCTATCCTCCATCAGCGGAACATGCTTGTGTGCAGCCGCATGATAAATCACATCCGGTCTGTATGTTTCTATAACGGATTCAATACGGCTTGTGTTTCTTACAGATCCAATCAACACAGTCAAATTCAACTCTGGATGGTTTAATTTCAACTCCTGCTGAATATCATACGCATTATTTTCATAAATATCAAAAATGATCAATCTTGATGGTTTATATTTTGCTATCTGACGGCAAAGTTCACTACCGATAGAACCGCCACCACCAGTTACCATGATGCATCTACCTTCAATAAATCCGCGCACACTTTCCAGATCTACTTTAATCGGATCTCTCCCAAGTAAATCTTCGATAGAAACATCTCTTAGTTTTGAAACACTCACATCCTCTGTGATCAACTGGTACATACCCGGAAGGATCTTCAGCTTACAAGTTGTCTGATTACAGATGCGAAGGATGTCTCTTGTTACTTTCGGAGATGCAGAAGGGATTGCAAGAATAATCTCATCAACTTCATATTTCTTTGCTACATCTAAAATACACTCTCTGCCACCAAGAATACGAACACCGTGAATCAGTTTTCCTTTCTTGTGTGGATTATCATCAATAACGCCTACTACCTTACTGTTCAAATGTGCACTGTACTTCAGTTCCTGAATGATCATACTTCCGGCCTCACCAGCTCCGATCACTAATGTATGATATACGTGACCTTGAGGTTTTCTTAGTCCACTTTTCAATACCCAATAAATTCTATATGAAAATCTTGTTAAAACTGTAGTGCTGAGCAGTAAAAAAAAGTAAAATACATGAAAGCTTCTCGGAACAGGAAGAACTAAAAGTTGCATTCCAAACCCCTGGCATACTGTTGACAAGAAGCAAGCAACGCCTATCATCGTCAGCTCTCTTAATCCTGCAAAAGACCAAACACTATTATACAAATTTAAAATCATAAATATTACAAGTGTTGAAATTATTCCAATAGGCAAATAGGATTTCATACTATGAATATATTCTATTGGAATCCACGAGTAATGTAATTCATACCGAAGTATTAATGACAAATATGAATGCATAATAATTGTTAATATATCTACTCCACATAGTAAAATCATTCGATTTCTGGAATTATGCAAATTAAGTATCTTTTTCATCTTTATATCCTCTTTTATAAATTGTTACGATTTTTTTACACACGATTATATAATAACAAATTTTGTATCATTTTACAATACATCATCTTATCTCTTTTTTATGACTTTTGATGATTTTTTCTTATTATACTCTTATTATCTCAAAAAATACCCCAAAATAGTTGAATAATTCCTAGCCGCCTCTCCATTCATATGACCATCATAATCTGTATACTTTGTAATGTCATGCGAAAACAAATCATAATATTCCGTATTAAAATTCAGATATTCTACCTCTTCCTTTTCAAAAAGCTCTCCAAAATACTCCCATGCTTCCTTGTAGCTTTCCTGATATTCGTTCAGTGTTTCTTCCGGAATAGGTGTTGTTACAGCTACAAACTCAATATTCTCATGTTTACAAAGTTCGATTAATTTCTGCAAGTACTCTATACTCTGTTTATTTGCAGTTTCTTTTGTGAAGAGCTTTGGCTGTGTCATTTTCAGTTTTGACGTATCTACTGCATATCTTTCAATAAACCCATTTTCATGATACTCTTGCGATTCACTTTTTAGATTAGAAACATCATAATCCTTATTCCATTTCAAAGAAACCGTCTTCGGTATTGCTTCAACTTCATAAGATAAGGAATATTCATACCACGGAAACAGTACTGTTCTAAAATCGCAATCTAATAGTAAGGATGAAAAATATTCTGCTTTCGCTATTGACATTGGAAATTGATGATAAAACAGCAAATAATTATTTCCCTCTTCTTTTTGTGTTGCAAAATATCCAGGATCAATTTCATAGATAATACGCTCCGGTTTTTGTTTTTCTATCAATAATTTTGCAAGGTAATATGCATCAATTCCATATTCCCCTCCGACACATAGATTATGTCCACTTCTTCCTGTTATAGAAGAAATCGAATTTGGATCCAAATTCATCTTTCCATGCGATGTTCCTAGAAATATATCCTGATGTGCCTGTGTAGTTACTTTATGAATATCGTTTCTCATAAAAGTACATGGATATAAAACAAAGTCCAACCCTAATATAATGACCAACATTAAAATAATTGCTATAATCAATCTTCTTATTCTTTTAGAACTGTGCATAGATAAACCCTCTCACTGCTGCGGTGGAACCAAAAAATCCAATACAAAGCACCAGCCCTGCATAAATAAGAAACTGAACTGCAAAGTTTCTCTTTGCAATTGTTTCTCGTATTTTCACTCCACGTTCCTGTAATAAACTCACTGTAAATAAAATCATGCTTCCTACAAAAAGAATGACAAGTGCATACGGTGTAAATGCTACTCCCTCTCTTCCTGCTGGTATCAGAAGAAGTTGTCCCGGTGAAAAAGAAGTTACTGCATTTTTCATCATTCTGATAGCCTGTCCAACGGTATCTGAACAATCAAAAAACCAGCTAATATTTACTAAAATAAATGTTCTTACGATCATAAAAATATGATACCATTTTTCTTTTCCTGTAACATGCAGAGATTTCTTCCACTTTTTATATTGGTCCCCCATCATTCCACTGAATGCAATAATGATTCCATTAAACATTCCATATGCAATGTATTTCCATGCAGCACCATGCCATACTCCGACCAGAAAAAATACAATTAGATTCGATACGCAAATTGGAAGTTTTACTGATATTTTCTTACCAAGTTTTTTCTTAGCTGCTTTTCTAAATTTCACCATGCTTTTGGAAAGTGTTAGTGGATAAAACACATAGTCTTTCATCCATGTTCCAAGTGTAATATGCCATCTATGCCAAAAATCAGTAATTGATGTGGAAAAATAAGGTCTTTTAAAGTTCTCATCCAACACAATGCCAAACATTTCAGAAATACCGATAACAACATCCATACCTCCGGAAAAATCAGCGTACAACTGGATGGAATAAAACAGTACACCAAAAATCGCTAATCCATTGTATTGATCTGGGTTACCAAAAATAGCATCTACAAACACTGCTGACCAGTCTGCAAGAATCATCTTCTTAAAAAATCCCCACAAAATACGCTGAATTCCTCTGCAAATTCTCTGTAGATCAAAGGAATGTCCTTCGTATAATTGTTCTGCTAATCTACTATGTCGCCCAATCGGTCCCTGTAAAATTTGTGGAAAATAGGATACGAACAATGCATAACGGAAAATATTTTTCTCTGCATGATCTCTTTTCCAATATATGTCAAGCAAATATCCTGATGTTTGAAACGTGTAAAATGAAATACCTAACGGCAATAAAATCTGCATTCCAGGTAATTCAAGATGAAATGCAAGGTTTATATTTTCCAAAATAAAATTTGTATATTTGATAACACCAAGCATTCCAAAATTAAGAATCAGCCCTATGATCAGATATCGTTTTGCTTTCTTTTTATCTTGATTCACTTCATGTTCTATCGCCAATCCACAGAGATAAGTGATTATCGTTGAGAAAAGTAAAAATGGAAAGTACTTTGTCCCTGCAGCAAGATAATAAATGTAGCTTGTTAAAAGAAACCCCCACCATCGCATCTTTTTTGGAAGCAGGTAATACAAAAGCACAGCCCCGGCTACAAATATAATAAATAAATTTGATACTAATGACATATTTCTTCTTATACCTTAAAAGGGATGGGAACACACGGCCCCCATCTCTTTTTCTCTTTCTTAATTAATTATTCAAGAATACTTTCTGCATTCTTACTGTTCTAGTATAACAATCCATCATCCAAACATGCGTCATCTCCTGATGAATCGGAAGAACCTGCCCCCGCATCACTGCTTGGTTCACTTGCAGACGAACTGCTTTCTGATGAACTGCCACTTTCATTAGAAGAATTGTTGCTGGAATAACTATTACTTGAAGAACTTCTACTTTTCTGTGCTGCTGCAGCTGCGGCTGCTTCTTCTGCTGCTTTCTGCTCCGCTGCTTCTTCTGCTGCTTTCTGCTCCGCTGCTGCCTGAGCCGCTGCTTCTTCTGCTGCTTTCTGCTCTGCTGCCTTTACTGCAAGTTCAGCTTCTTTCGTGTTTAGCTCTTCTTTTGATGCAACACTCGTATATGTAAGATATGCTACATCATCCTCATAACAAATTTCGCCCTTTTCAATGTCTTCAAATGGAAAAGCATGCAGCTCTGCCGTGCTGTCATCTTCAAAAGTAAGTTGAATGTCATATCCCTGCTCCAGCTCTTTCTCCTGTGTTCCTTCACTTTCTACAGCTGTATCTTCTGCACTCTCCTCTGACACTTCTGTTGACTGTTCCGGAACTTTATAATAAAGATTTCTGCTTTCCTGATCTGTAAAAACATCTCCATCCTCCAGCATATTTTCCGGATAAGATTCTTCATCTGTCTGTTTAATTGTTATTCCTTTAATATTTTTTCCAGTAGCATTCTTGATTTCTACTTTGAATGCCTCCTTGTCTTCCTGACCAATTGTCTTCAATTCTGGCTCTTTTTCTTCAACAACCGGTGTTTCTTCCTTTTTATCTCCGCATCCCGATGTCATACCGGCCACACCAATCATACAAAAACATAATGCAATAAGTACTTTTCTTTTCATTATTTTTCCCTTTTCTCGCTAATTCATTCTGTAATAATTTGAATATCTCCATGTTCCAGACATGCCATATGTAATCTGATAACCATTTCTTTTTGCTTCATGCGTAAAATCCGGATCGAATACATATGTTGATCCATCCATGTCTATTTCCACCCAGGAATGTACCCCCAGTCCGCCTCCACGCAACGGAACATATCCTGCCATCTGATGTGCATCATACCCCAACGCTTTCGCCATATAATAAAATGTCGCCGCCATCACATAACAGTCTCCTGTTTTTGTCTGGAAACCATGGATTGCAAAATTCTTACTTCCTGGTGATGGGTCATTCGAATAATTTACATAAGGAAGACTTGCTGACCAGCTATATGCAGACCAGAGATCCCAACCAACCTGATTTAACACATTATACGCACCCTGATAAGCTTCATCATTTATCCAAATACCGTCCTGTGATATAAAATAGCCATCAATTGTTGTATTTTGAGCCATCACACCTACAGACTTTCCAGCATTATTGTTAGCCGGATATAAATAATACCAATTTCCATCATATAAAAACCAGCCTGTTTGCATTATTCCATTTTGATCAAAGTGATACCAATTTGAATTGATATAATCCCATTCATTCACTGACATATCACCATATGGAGACAAATAATACCAGTT
>OCPT01001487.1_pt1 | contig 13187 bp, 12 predicted proteins | sample 1538741 | NCBI WGS metagenome assembly OCPT01 (sample SAMN04571723, study PRJEB22368) | human gut metagenome | biome: human gut; material: stool | host: Homo sapiens | place: Luxembourg | collected 2012-12-06 | reverse complement strand
CTTTTTGACTGTACCATTCTTATTATAGTTATCTGGATTATGCTTTCGCATAGAGGCATCCACCAGATTTTGTTTGTGACGAATCTCTTTTTCATATCTATCCGATTCTGGAGCTAGTTCTTCCAGATGGAGTTCGTTGTTTGAGGCTGTCGCAATCGTTGAAGTTCCAAAGTCAACGCCTGTACGATGTCCGCTATCTTTTAACAGCTCCATTCGTTTTGGTGCATCCCCTCGAAGTGTGATTACAACGTAGTATTTGAATCCACTGTTGAATTCGATTCTTTTTAAAAAGGAGTAGACGACATCTTCTTTCAAATCAACAGATGAAAGAATGTCCTGAATATATCTATCTTCTGGAATACGCACTTTAAAATAGTGCTTCATGAAACAGATGGTATCCCATCGAGGTAGACGCACTCCTGTTGTAGCACATTTCTGCTTGATACAGTTGAAATCATTATATCTGCGATAATGAAGATGATGCCCATCCTCAAACAGAACCTTTTCGATCCCCTTATATACAGCATCGGCTTCAGCCTGCGCCTGATGGGAGTTGATATAGTTTTTGTACTTCTTCTGCTCCATGGATACGAATTTGTACAAAGCTCCTTTTACAAGTCCGTATTCTTTTTGCCTGTTATTCATGATATCCGAAAGTTCTTTTTTCTTCTTCTTTTCAGAAGCTGACAGTTTAGAACCTTTCTTTTTAGAAAATTCAGCTTCTCCATAAGCTTTGCGTGCATCCATATATTCTTTATCATGAAACAAGGCATTCAATCGATTTGTAGCATGACGGACAATCTGATTATGCATCTGATTCGCATAGAAAAAAGACTTCGATAGAAACCGTTTCTCAGATTTACTTAGTTCAAGTTGAAAACGTACTGTATACATATCGAAGCCTCCTTTCTATATTCATATTCTATACATATATTATATCATGATTCACACTTTAAAGATGAATTCACATACGTCATTTAGAGCCATTCATCTCACGACTGAAGTCACGAGTGTTCTGGCTTTAACTCATAATTTTGATTTACAGCTGCTACTTCTTCCAAAGCTCTATGTTTCGCTTGTGACACAGCTCTTCGAGCAAAGATGACTTCTGGCACAAAAGCTTTTCGTATTGTTCTCTTTCTTTGATGTCAACTAGGTCATACCCCAGTTCGTACATGTCCTCAGCCTGACTGCCGAGAGAACTGAAAACGCAATTGTAGTATTCTTTTTCCAGCTCTTCGTCTGTTGCTGATTCTGCCCATTTCTCAATTTCGATTTTTTCTGCCTTCGTCATTTTTTGCCTCCTGTAAATGAAGCGGAACCCGATGTATACCGAGCTCTGCATCCATTGTTTCAATTTCTAATACCATTCGTAATACACGTAAGCATAATCGTCGGTTACCAGTTCATTCACCTCGTCAAGTTGATTATCTGCCTTCTTAATAATCTCAAACATCTTATCGTTTAACGGGTAATATCCTTCATTTTCTACCGGCCCACCTACTGCTGCTGTGATTGCATCTGACAAATCATATTCCTTTCTCCAATAGGCAACTGGTTCCAACGGTTTGCAAACGTATACGTCCATATCGACAAGTTTTAGATGGTTTTTTTCGATTTCCCCTCTTGAGAGTACAATCTCTCTTTTTTCTAAACCGTTTTCCTCTTTTTTAGGGTAGATTACAAACCCACATCTATCCTGAGATTCCATATATAAACAAATATCATACAATTCCGGATTTTCCATATTATCCGCAATCATCTTTTCGTAATCATCTTTTCGTAATCACAGCAAGGAACTTTCATGGTTGTCTTCTTTAACCATGGCAAGATCTGTTTGATTCTATCAGAAGGTTCTCTACCCTGCTCTGTCGGGAATACTCTGAACTGCATTGCTATGCTTACTTCTAATACCTTCCCGTTTAATGCTGCTGCTTCCTCTTCGCTGCATTTTGACGCTTTAAATACATGCATGTCTAATCCCATATTGTTGTTTCCTCCTTTGTTTGATCTATATACATTATATATTACTAGTCCTATATTGTCAAGGATTTTATATATTTATTAGAGATTATTTTATCTACAAATTTATCCCTAAATTGTGTTGGTTCCATTGACTAACCACTACTTTTTTTGCTATAATAATGGTATAAAAAAGGAGAAAAACTATGAGAACGCCAAAAGAATATACTGATAATATAAAGAAAGGAATTATTACTACGAGCATGTTAGAAACTGCTCTGTATTCTGTTAACAAACGCGCGAAAAACTACAGAGATGCGGAACGTGAAACAAGGCATAGATATGGAAGATACAGTAAATATGCAGATTCATCTGAATGGAAGAAGGATGAGTTCTATTCGAAAAAAGATAAGCTTTTAAGTATCTTGGAACCGATCTGTATCCACAAAGAGTTTGCTGGATATGAACGAACTCGTATATATGATTATGAACAACATTATACTGACAGACGGTTCTACGCATGGGCACATAACCAGATTGTCTGGGAAAACTATTATTTCGACCATGACACTGGAATGTATGTCGAGTTTTTCGATGCGGAAGACAGAAGCCAGAAAAAGTACCGATATTATCTGTACTATAATATTGGGCATCATACATTCCATACCCCAATCAACAATTTGGAAAAATACAATCTTCCGGTAAAGGAAATCGGCACTTTGGATACTTATGGGGACGACTACCTCGATCTCTGTTCTGTACAGTTTGTTGACAAAGTGATTGCATTGATTAACAGCGGAGAGTATCAGTATGTACAGGATGTTCCGGATGTGCTTCCAGAATTTCCACCTTTTAAAGAAGAATATCAGAAAGAGGAGTTTGCAAACTTCCCTGCTGTTTGGCAGAGTATATCCAGAACAATTGCAGATATATGCTTATCCATGCCAATAAAATTGCCAGAGGATTTGTCAAAATATTATGCTCTCTTTTCTGTTAGACAGAAAAAGAAAAAGGATGTTTGGAAGAAACCTCAGATTATAAAAAGAAAAATTAAGGTTCCATTTCCTGAGAACGAAGATGAAGTATATGAATTCATTAAGACGTCAGTATGGACAACAAAGAACGAATTAGCATGCAAACTGCTTTCAAAAGAATCTCCGGCCTACATGCTGCTCTACGATTATACATATGAGCGTCAGTGCCAACAAAAAGCGATGAAAGAGCTGGAGTGTGCAGCTGCCAAGCTATATCATGGGGACAATGAGGTTAGTATGCATAATATACTGCAGATGATACAGAACAAGTAAGAAAGGAAAATTTGTAAGGAGAAAGTATATGATGCAGAATTTAAAACTTGGCGACATTTTTAATAACAGCAAAAAACGTAAAGATGAAATCGCTGAAATACTAAAGACTACCCCAGAAGCGCTTGAAGCGTTCGAGAAAGCTTATAAGGCTGTCGAAGACACAGACCATGATAAAGATAACTTATTTGCTATAAACAGCCGGCAGGCGGCTTCTGAGAACCGTACGGGGTACTTCCCTGAGCGTATAGATGAAGAACAGCTTAATAAACTGATCAATTCTATCGTTGATGAGCTCATTGAAATCCCTAAAAGGAACTATCTGACTGATGGAAAAAAACTTATCACAAATGAGGATATTAAAGCCGTTCCGGAATCCTTAAGACCGCAGCTTACAGGAACCTTATACAAGGTAGATATTGACGAGCCAGCTTATATTTCGCTGCTGGAGTTCTATAAAAAAGCTATCACAGAGGAAAACCCAAAGAAAGCTAAGATATTTTACGATCATTTTAGACAGGGACTCGATATTTTAGATCTTGATCCAATTACCTATCAGATCATCGATAGAAACCGTAACAGTATGGGCTACTGGTTTCCGGCTATTTCTGCCACTGCAAATGCCGAAGGCTTTTTTAAGATCCCAGAGACAAAGATTGTTAAAGTTCCTCTCCCACTGCTGCAGCTTACAAGACAGGACTACATGAGCCTGACTCCTACCACCCTGCAGATCGTAGATAACTGGGCTATGCAAGCATTTGAACTTGATGAAAGCAAAACATACTTCATCAAGACCGGAACCTATTCTTCCGAATTCGATTTTCGTAATGCCAAGGTAACAGGAGCAAAAGAAGTAAGAGAGCTTGGAGAATATTTGTTATTCATTCATTTCCAGGCACTACAGATGGCTTCTCCTTTATCTAAACCTATAATCTACGGGGCATGTACTACAACAGAATGGGTAGTAAGAGAATATATAGAAGATACGGAGAATAATCCCTGTATCTACCATGGGCTTCCACTCCATACGGAATATCGTGTGTTTGTTGATTTCGACACAGATGAGATTTTGGGTATCAATCCATACTGGGATCCGGAAGTTATGAAGACACGCTTTGCTAATGGTTCTGATGCGGACACAAATGATATGAAGCATGACTATATTATATAGTGCACATGAAGAAACGCTCATGAGAAGATATGAAGAAAATAAAGAAAAAGTGCTAGAGCATATCCAGAATTTGCTTCCAGATGTTTCTCTTGATGGCCAGTGGTCTATTGACATTATGCAGAACGGGGATGATTTCTGGATCATTGATATGGCTACAGCGGATACTTCTGCTCTTTCTAGCTGTGTTCCAGCAGGAAAATTAAAAAAATCACCGGAAGACTGGCTTCCAAAGTTAGATTTATAAATGTTTTGGAGGTAATTAATATGGTTAAATCATGGACAAACGAAGATGGTGTTGAAATCGAAATCGTAGAAGAACAAGAAACTCTCTTGCTACAAAAGGAAAAAGAGTTCCCTCTTTTTAAACATCTGAACCGGAAAATAAAAAAACGCATCAATGTATATGTCGACTGTTTTCATTTTGAAATGATGGAGAAAACTAAATCTCCAATGCTATGCTTCATATTTTCAAAGGAATATGTAACTAAAATAACAATGACTGTAGTTCATATCATTGAATTGGTGTGTTTTTTGTTGGTTGTTTTTTGTGTTATGTCTTTGCTGGGCACATAAACTTGGACCTGCGGATTATGTATATATCACACATAACTACAGAAAGACATTTGATGTTGAGCGTTCAGCTCCATGTAGTGACAGTGGTATAGCAACTATAAAATCATTTAAAAGATTTAATAATGCTAAAAGATTTGCTGAGAGCTTAATTTTAGGCGATTATGAAATTTAAAAGGAGAATGAAGATGAAAACAAGCAAACTTATTAATAATTGGACAGAATTTAATTATGTTGAAAATCTTCCTGAAAACAAATGGTATACAGAACATTGTGGAGAGGAAATTCAGATTTTAAGAAAGCCTATTGATATTAAAAAAGTTGAAACTCCCCATTTTGATATACAATGGTTTGATGAATTTGGTAACGAATCTTCAAATGTAGATAATACCTATAACTCTGATGATTATGATTTCTATCGTGTTGTATATGATTATATTGACCTCTTTAATGAAGGTGTAGAATCTAAGTATAAGCCAGACATAAATTATGGAAGTCTTGAATCTGAAAGAAAAGTGGAATACATCTATACAGATAAATATATCGAACATGATATTTACAAACTCGAACAAGCCATTGAGAATATTGCAGATGAGGTTAAGGATCTTTATGACATTGAAGATGATTATTATTATGGAGAGCGTTATCCTGATGAAGTTGATAAAATCAAAACGACAATTTCAGTTGATAGTCGGGAGGGATCTTTAAAGGCAGAAGAATACAGAGATTACTTAGAAGAAATTCGTCAAGAATTTGATTATTGTGCTAGATACTATTTAGATAATTTAAACAAGGAAATGCAGGAGGAAGATGAAAATGACTAAGGAAGAATGGGAAAAAGAAAACGGCTATATATATGGTCACAATGGAAGATATTGCGATAGTCCTGAATATTTAGGCAGATTAGTAGAGTATTATAGAGAAAACGTTCATGAGACTACTGTAGAAGTTGACAAAGTAGAAGCAGAAGATGAGGATTCAATCTTCGTTCGTGGAATTTGGCAGCTAAAGTCAAATATTATTGGCATTTGGAATAAACAAGGAGCATAAACAATGAAAAAAACAATTTATATGGAAAGGTCACGAAGTTAAAATTGTTAATACATGGGTGGATGATGATAATCGTAAAAAAGGTGTTATAGAAGGAATCATCAAAAGATGTTAACATCATTTTAAGATGGCAGTACTGCCATCCTTTTTTCTGATGGCTGCGGGTTCTATTGTCTTTATTGTTTTTAACGCTTCTTGTTTTCAACCTCAAATTGCGGTCTGACACTTTTAAAAGCGCAAAAAATAAGCCTCACTCGCTTAACCTTCACTAGGCAAAAGAAAGAGACTTACTGTGTAAATTCAACCTAAAAATGCGGATACCCAGAAAAAAGTGGATACACGGATATACGAACTCTGGATGGCAAGAAAATCAACAAAGGTTCGATATCAAACAAAAGACTTGAATTTGTAAGTACCAGCAAAGGAATGCTGGTAGAAAGAAGAATGGCAATTCCTCTCGCAGATAAATCAGCGAGTTTCCTTGCCTGATATTTCAATGAAAAGCGAACAGAAAAAGACTGAGCGCATACTCGGTCTTTTTTAGTTTAGGCCTTTCTGCAGTGGCGACCTTCTATTTTACAGATATTGGGCTTCATATGCAGTCCATATTTTTATTTTGGGCCTCCGCCTCAGGTGGGCGTGTTGGGCTTTATATACAGACCATTTCTTCTTCTTTTTCTTTCATTGGACAACATATAAAACTCATATTGCGCAAGGTGTTTCTTCTATTGGGCTTATTAATCGGCCCATTCCTCATCTTCGCAGCCCGTAGTTTGGTGTCGCCTGCGGCAGCTGCTGCCGCCCTGCAATTAAGCGATTACGACAAATACATATTATATATGTTTTAGCGCAGGCGGAGTCCTCTTTGGCAGGTTGTTGTTGCGAAAGCTGGAGGGTTCGATAGAGAGCCCTGATGCTGCGGAGATAAGTCGACGCGGTAGATTATTGCTGCAGAAATAGGTAATACGATATGTTGGGCTTTAAATGTAGACCGCTTTATTTTTTGGGCTTTTGCTGCGGTTTATACTGTATGATGAAATCGTGGGTTTTATATCTAGCCCATTCTACTTGTAAATATTGGGCTTTATATACAGTCCATATTTTTGTTTTGGGCTTCTGCTCAAGGCGGGTATGTTGGGTTTTATATGTAGACCACCTCTTCTCTTTTTTTTATTTTAGGGCTTCATATAAAGACCATATTACGCATGTTTATTAGGTTCTTGGGAGATATTTGTAACCCACTCCCCTATTTCTGCTACATAGGTGCTTTTTAAATGCGAAACATAGACGCTTATTTAGGTTTAGGAAGGATGGTGGATACTGGACGCGTGTTACTACAGCTGGGTTTAACAAATAGAATGAGCTGCGGCTTATAAGGCTGAGGTGTAGAAATATGCTTAGTACGGACTTGCAACAGCAAAAAACAGTCAGTACTTAATATTTTCTTTATTTTTCTTATTTTTGTTATACCAAATCCGTAAAAAACGCAGGCTTATTAGGTTTACGAGGCTTATAGGCATTAGTACCGCTTAAGAGTACAGGATTTTGATATGAAGTTTATAAGAATTTTTAGGCTTTAAAGAATTTAGGAAATTATGGACTACTTAACAAAACGAGTGTACTACTTGGTTTAAATCCGGGAAAATGCAGCAAAAATATGATGTAAAATTTATTAAAACTGCGTTAGATAAAGACAGAGAAAAATTTCTTTTTTCTGCGCCTTGTAAATACCTTGTAAATACTCAATACGCGATAGCGCAAAGTACACGTGCATTTTACCATCATACTATCAATAAAAATATACGTGTTTTTATACGTATATATCACAAAAACCAGCTATCTTATTGATAACTGGTCTTAGCAATTATTTATCATATTCAAATGCTTTCTTCGGCTGGTCTTTCAGCGGGGAGGATACTTCCAGCTTCTCGCCTCTTGAAAATTTACGGTATACATTTTTTATTTGTGTTAGATATTGCGCAACTTTCGGATATCTTGTTGCAAGCTCAAACTCATTGACTTTTGTTGCCTTATTATCGTGAATTAGTTTCATATGCATTTCCCCACGAGCCATGTAGCCACAGATATCGTAATTTTCACATCTTGTTTTGATTTTTAAGCTATCAGGGTGGGCATCGTCTGCTGGCACAAAACGGACGAAGGTTTCAAGCCCGCGTTCTGGTCCCCTTTCTCGGAAATACGTTTCTGTTTTCTTTAAAGGGTTTTCTGATCCGGATATATCATTAGCCAGCTCTTCTGCAGAAAACTGTCTCCCCGTGAACTGGGCTGACGGATGATTAAGATCTGGATATGCGGTTACGATATAAAAGCCACATGGACACCCTTTTGAATAGGCGTGAGCTAAAGGCTTGTCTCTTTCAAGAACGACACATACGGCTCCTGTAGTCTTTTCTCTGAAATGTTCATCAAAACCGTATCCAGCTGGATCTGAATTTCTCATATCAACAGAAAAGCTCATTCTTTTGTAATCTTCCGCTGATGTTTCTCGCCAATCCTTTTGCAGCCATTTCGCAATCTCGTTTTTCTTTTCAAGCAATGCGCACACGATTTTGTCCTGGGCATCTTCCGGAGTCTCAAAGCAACTTGCTCCAGATATAGATTTGGTGTTTATCAATCTTCTAGCCAGTTCTTCTTCTGATTTCCCGCTATGGATACAAGAATGTCCTTCTCCGTTACTAAGAAGGTATTCGTAAGACTCTTTGGAATCCCAAGCATCAAACAAGGTTGTCTCTATCGCCCGTACTAATTCTTTATATTCCATTTCGTATATTTGATTTAAGGAATAATGATCTAGTCCTTTTGTCATAAAATTATCTCCTTTCTGGAGATTAGATATCCTCGGGGTCGATTTCGAGCAAATCTTCTACCGCTGCATGGAGTGCTTTGCTATTAAGCTTTGCAACAACGCAGGCCACTCCTCTACGACTTTTATGCCCCTTAAAATTATAAGAATGAGGCATTTCGTCTGGAATATTTTCTCCTGTATATACTTTATACTCGACATGATTTCGTTCAAGCCAAGGTTCTACCTTGTTAAGCATGAATGAAGGGAATGTGGTACATGTTTCTTTTTCTGTTCTTTGAATATTGAATTCAAACATAATTGTTTCCTCCTTATCGGTTATCTTTACTGCCTACATTATAGCCAAAATGAGATGGTTAGTCAAGGCAACCACCTCATTTATTTGGCTTAAATTGTATTTTAATACTATTTTTTGCTAATTTTCATGCGTTTGATAACTTCCTGAGCAAGTGCTGAACGTACGCATTCGTTATTTTCAAAGCGAATTTCCGCCGCGTATCCCCTCATATCCGTCCATGCTGCGGTAAGTCCGCAGTTTCTTTCATCTAGTGTTGGATTATCAATCTGAGATGTGTCTCCAAGAATAACAACTTTTGTGTCATCTCCTGCACGGGACATAATATCCCGAACTGCTAATGGAGATGTGTTCTGTGCTTCATCTAAACACATAAAAGTGGCCGGGATGCTTCGTCCTCGAATATAAGAAATCGGGCAAATCTCAACAGAAGATGTCATGAGCTCTTCTACTTTTTTCTTAACCGCAGTCTTTCCGGCAGAGTCTTTTTTTAACTCTTTAGACTCATTTTTAAGAAGTCTTGCAAATGCATCTTTAAACGGAGCAACAATCGGGTCTAACTTTTCTTCGAGAGTTCCTGGAAGTGCCCCTAACTTTTCTTCTGTTCTCTGTGTGACATTTGAGCGGCCGATTAAAAGCGTATCATAACTATTTGTTTTTCTTACCCCATCCAGACCTGCGGCCATAGCAAGAAGAGTTTTTCCTGTTCCAGCTGGACCTTTTAAAATGACAAGCGGAATTTCGCTTACAGGAGCAAGAAGTGCATATAAAGCCATAGTTTGTGCCACATTATAAGTCATTTTTAAACCGTAGCATCTTTGGTTTTTCACACGTACAAGATAATCCCCTTCACGGATAGCCAACACGGATGATACTTCGTTTTTTAAGATCGCAAATTCTTTTTCTAAAAGACCGCTGTATGCTTCTGGGACTTTTACTTCATCATTTGAGAAAAGATCGTTCATAATTTCAGCTTCTACATTTTCAAAAATTTCATATCCTTTGTAATCATCATCCAATTCTACATGATCGTTTTTATATTCCTGAATTTTGATATCTACCTCAGCATGGCGGAAAGCAACATCAGCGTTAACACGCATAGATACGTCATTTGTTACAAGTACAAAGTGAGATCTTGGGAAACGTTTTGCAAGCCAGATAGATGTTGAAATAATTCGGTTATCTGGATTATCAAGGCTAAATCCTTTAGGAAGGTTTCCTGCATCAATCCCATTTGGGATGATTTTCAATTCTCCCTTCCCAATTTTAACCCCTTTTGTTAGGTCTCCTTTTCCACGCAGATCATCAAGGACATGAATAGCTCCACGGACGTTATATCCGATATCCGGGTCTGTTTTCTTTCTATCGAGCTCCTGCATAGTTGTCCCGGTGATAATAACGTTATTATCGTCGAATCCGAAAATTGCGTTTCCTCTTTCTGAATGCGCAATCACGTTCGTGTCAAGAATAAATGATTTAATCATATTTATTTCCTTCTTTCTTTGAATTTTACCTTTGCGGCATTAATGAATCGTCGCCCTTATTCTTCCCTTTTTCTTTCTTTGGCCTTTTTGGTCCTGTTGGGACTGAGAGGGAATGCTTTGCGTCACTTTTTGCAAGAAATTTTTCCATTGTTGCCGAAAGTTCTTCCCTTCCTGGAACTGCTAGAGTTTTCCCAGCTACTTTAGCTGGGACGTCAGGCTGTGGTCCTGCGAGCTCTTTGCTTTTTGTTTCCGACAGCCCGTCTTCAATAATTTCTTCCTCTTCTGTTTTTCCTCCTTTGAACAATCCAGCAAGTCTGCCGAAAAGTCCTGTTTTTTCTGCTTCTGGGGCTTTTTCGCCTGGTTCATTTTTTCCAAGTTTATCCAGTGCATCAATAACTCCAAGCGTAATAGCTCCAGTAGCTAAAGCTTCTGCTGCACGCATTTGAGCAGCTGCTTCTTCTTTATGCATTTGCTCTAGTTCTTGTTCTTCTCGAATGCGATCTTCTTCGTCTGAAGCTTTTTGTGTTTCTTCGTTCATGCGGTTCCCAGCTTCTTGCTGACGGACAGCGTCGTCTTCCATCTGTTTTGCACTTACCTGCACAGGGTTCGTACGTTCTTTAATTGCAGCTTTTAAGCTGATTTGTACTTTTCCGTTGTGGATCTGATTTATTGTATTGCTCTTAACAGGCGTTTTTTCCACCCTTGGAGCTTTTTTCAGCTCTTTTGAGTATATTAACTCATCCGCCTGAACCAAACCATCCTCTGGCTTTAAAACCCCTTTATCAGCCATAAGTTTTTCTTTATCGCGTCGGCTTGGATCAGCAGCAGAAAGTTCATCCGCAGGATGAGCGTTTAATTTATCGTAGCTCTTTCCTTTTGATGCTGCAGATTTTAACGGAGCGATATTATCTCTTTCATCTGTCTTTCTTTTGTGCTTAAACAAACCTTTCTTAGCTGGTCGGTTTTCTTCCTTATGGGCCATATACTTTTCTTTGTTTCTTTCTGAAACAAGTACTGGATCTTCTTTTTTGGATTCTTTTAAGAATCCTTTTGTTTTCTTATCTTCCATACCATTTGTCCTCCTTCTTTTTTTGGCTTTTTCTTACTTACTATATGTTAGAAGAATTACAAGATAGGAAAATTTTCTAATTGTTTTTACTTTTCATTTTTTTGGAACAGCTTGATTCCATTGAGCGTTGTCCCACTTAATGGAAGTACTAAGCAAGGTCTTCCATTTATCGTTTTCTGCTCTACAAAGTCAATAAAGTCTTTGCTAACCTGCAATTTCATTCCCTCTGCCTCAAAAATATATTTTTCATCTGCAACAACATCCGCCATTACTTCAAACTCTTCGGATTTAATATCGCTATCAACTCCTGAACGGCTCAATAAGTTTGCAACATCTTTTCCGTTCATAATTGGGGTTTCGTCATCTCGTTCCATGTCATCTACATACGATTCGATTTCGCGATTTAGATTTACGATGTTATGGATGTTTGCATTCTCCCCAAGACTCTCCTGAACCATCTCTTTAAAGGCTTCTTTTTGATCATCTGCGGCCATTGGAAGTACACATCCTAAGATCGTATCAGAAATTTCTTCGTGTGGTTCTGTAGCCTTTTTTGTGTAATACAGGGCATGATGAATGTCCATCTGTCTGTCTGAGAATGCCGGGAATGTAAACGCAACCTCTGGATTTCCTGCAATCCATTCTCTTTCTGCATTAACGAAAGTCTTGTCATTGTGGCTATAGCAAAGACCTGGTTTAGAAAGATCTACGGGGCAAAGACAGCAGATGAAGAAGGAATAAACATATTCGGATTCTCCAAGGTCTGCTCCATCACTTGCGCGGCTTGGAATGCCATAGTTACCATATGCGAGTAAGATCAAATAATTTCCCGTATGGACATAGGTATTTACCAGTTCCTCGAAGAACAGGTCTGCCATATCGTCGTCCTCAAGGCCATCTTTCATCATCTTATAAAGTCTGTTTTGAGTACCTCCATCTTGCTCTGCTTCATTTGGAAATTCCAAATTTAGAAGCGAAAGGTTTAGTTTTCCAGACATTGCTTTCTTTAAAATGTCCATATATTTGTGCTGCTCCTCTTCATCCAAAGATAAGAAAGAACTTTTGTGACTTGCCACAATTTTCTTTTCCCCATTAACATAGCAAGTACGAATCAACTGAATTGAGCTGTTTTCTGGTTTTAATGTTTTCTTGATTTCAGATATATCTTTTTTGTTCATCAATCTGTTTGGCGGAGATTCGCGACTTCAGTCGTGATAGGAGCTAAACTAACTCCTACATCCGCCGTCCTCCTTTCAATTTTTCTTTAATAGCGATATGTTTTATGCTGTAAGCCAGTACATATCAGACTGTAAAATACCTTCGCCTATGTTAATGAGAGGTTTTATATCGGCAGCACTGTTCCTACCCATCAGAACTGTTTAGCCCCGACCTTAGAGCAGAGGGCTAGGTATAACACCCTTTGGTAACTATATATTCTCTCTTAACGTAGTGCCCGAA
>OCPT01001470.1_pt1 | contig 13423 bp, 13 predicted proteins | sample 1538741 | NCBI WGS metagenome assembly OCPT01 (sample SAMN04571723, study PRJEB22368) | human gut metagenome | biome: human gut; material: stool | host: Homo sapiens | place: Luxembourg | collected 2012-12-06 | reverse complement strand
AATTAGTTCTTAAATCATAATTAAGGACTAGTTCAATTTGATATTGCAATTTAGAGCAAAATTAAATATAATTTCTTACAAATTTTTAATGTTAGAGTATTTATATTTTCTTTAATAGTAGTATTATTAGCATCTATTGTAATGATGAATAAAGTTAATATTTATAAAAATAATGTCAATGAATATCTCAATGCGTGGGATTATATTTTTAGAGTTATAACAAGTCCATTTTTTGTTAGTTGGATTTTCCTACCGACTATAATTTTCATTACTTTTAATTCAATAAAGCATAGTAACATAAATAATAATTTTTTAGTTAGGGCTGAATCGAAAAGAATATATATATTAAGCAAATATTTATCTTTGGCTTTAATTATAATTTTATTTTTAAGCTTATTATTTATTAGCTTATTTATAATAAGCCTAGTTGAATCCAAATTTAAAATTTCACTAGGTTGGAGCAATGCAATAATTGGTGAAATTGATTTAAAAGTTCTTACTGATTTTTTATATGTTCCTAATTTTATTGATTACATGAATCCTATATTAGTAATAGTTTTGGTGTTTTTACAATTTTTCTTAATAAGTATAATAATAGTACTTTTTAGAGATTTATTATTTTATTTTTTTAAAAATACAACTGTAGCAATAGCAATAACATTATTATACTTGGGGTATAATTTCATGTATTTTGGTGCTATTCCATATATTTCGACTGCTAATATTGCTGTTTTTTGGTTTCATAAATTTAAAGATGATAAAGCAATAACAATATTATTAGGAAATGCGAATAATGTCCAAACATTAGGTTGTTCTTTAATTACTTCGTTAATATTAATTTTAATACTATTTTATTTAAATCTTAGAAGGGTAAAAAAAATAGATGCGTCGTTTATTTAAATTATCAATAATAAATTTAAAATATAGTTTTAATTTTAAAAATATACTACTAATTGTAACTTTTTCAATCATATATTCAATGTATGGAATAAACTTATTTAAAGAATTTCAAAATAATATTTCAATAGGAGACATATTCTTAAAACTATATGGTGGTGTTGATTTTAAATCATATAATATGCTTGAATATATACAATTACTTGGGTTTCAAATTATATTAATATATTTTATATTAAAATGGGTTTATAGCGAGTTTGTAGAAAAGGTTAGCTTAATATTATTTAGAATTAAGAGTTATTCTGTTTGGGTCTATTCAATAATTATACCAGCTATTCTAAAAAGTATATTCTATATGATTATTATATATATAACAACATTAATATTTACTACATTAAAATTAGGATTTTCAACAGAAATAACTTCTAATTCATTAAATAATTTAATGATTAATATTCCAACAATAAATACTATAATCAAATTATTTATTTTAAATAGTTTATCTATTATTTTAATACTTTTAATAATTATAAACATTTATTTTATTTTAAATGATTTTAATTTAAGTATAATATTAACTTTAATAATTTATATGATATCAATGTTTTGGAATAATAAATATTTTTCAGTAGGAAACAATCTTACTTTTGTAAGAACATTATATTTCAATGTCGATTATGTTACATCAAATTATAATTATAATGTTCTTTATATAGGAACTTTAATATTATTTAATTTATTATTTTCATCAAAAATTTTTAAAATAAAAAATATTTAGTAATGAAAGGGTAATGTATGTCAGAATATATTATAGAAATTAAAGATTATAACAAATTTATAAAAAATAATGCTATATTAAAAAATATAAATATTAATCTCGAAAAAGGAAAATGTTATGGATTTGTAGGAACAAATGGTTCAGGAAAATCCATGCTTTTTAAAGCTATTTGTGGATTAATAAAATCAAATGAAGGATATATAAAAGTTAATGGTAAAATTATTGGAAAAGATGTTGATTTTCCAAGTAATGTAGGAGCTTTAATTGAATACCCTGGGTTTTTAGGAAACTTTTCTGGACTTCAAAATTTAAAATACTTAGCAGCAATAAATAATAAAATAACTGATGAAGAAATTATAAAATTTATGGTTTTACTAGACTTAGATCCTAATGATAAAAAGAAAGTAAAAAATTATTCTTTGGGAATGAAACAAAGATTAGGTATTATACAAGCAATTATGGAAAATCCATCAATCGTAATTTTAGATGAACCTATGAATGCTTTAGATAAAAATGGTATAGATTTAGTAAGAGGAATTATAAAAAATATGAAAAGTCAAGGAAAAACAATTCTTTTAGCAAGTCATAATGTAATGGATATAAATTTATTGTGTGATGAAATATTTGAATTTAATTTAGGAGTTTTAGAAAAAATCAATAGTTAAATTACCCTAAAAATAAATCCTATGAAATATTATTTCATAGGATTTACTTTTATGGTGCTGTGTTTCATTGGGAGATAATGCTTATTAAAAATAACTGGAAGTTCTGAATTAGAATATATAGCTTCCTCAATTAAATAAAATTGACTTTCATCTGGAATTGGGTGACGCTTAGTTACGAAGTTACCAGATGTAGTGAATTTAATAGTACTTTTTATCTTTGAGCATTCTTTATAAGATTCTTCTTCAATGAATTTCAACAAATTATTTTTATCTGATAGATCTATATTAAATTTTAAAATTACTTCAATAGGTATTATTGTGTAAGAATAAGCTAGAGCTAAATTATCATCTAAATACCATCTATCAATACAAACCGTTGCTACAGAACTATCTCCTAATATCTTTTTATAATAATCTGAGGGTGGATCTATTTTAAAATCTAATTCAATATTATTTGTCTCTACATCTAAACACTTATATACTGGATGTCCTATTTTTTCTAAACCTGTTGTATCAGTTTTATTTTCTTTAATTATGTAATTTCCTTTACCTCTAATGTTTTTTATTAATCCATCATCTTGAAGCAGGGCTAAAGCTTGTCTAAGTGTACTTCTACTAACACCTAATCTTTTAGCTAGTTCCGGTTCAGAAGGAAGTCTGCTATTTTCAGAGAAAGTTCCTTCGTTAATCATCTTAAAAAGTTTATCGTATACGGTAACATATAAGAGTTCTTTATGTTTATTTACAGTTAATATTTCCATTTATAATCACCTTCCTAAAAATAGACAAGTTACAAACAAGTTGGGGTAGGACAAAGTATTATTTACTTAAATTATAAAAGATTTTATAGTTATAACCAACAAATAATTTAAAAAATTTTCTGTAAACGTTTGATAATTTCTAGAAAGTGTAGTATTATATAAATATAAAATAGACAACTAAGTAGACAAGTTTAAAATTGTTATAAGGAAACAATGATTTAGGAGGAAATGTAAATGATTTATACACAAGGTTCAGACAAACAGTTTCATATAGACGTAGCACCAGGAGAAGTTGGAAAATATGTAATAATGCCTGGAGATCCAAAAAGATGTGCTAAAATAGCAAAATACTTAGACAATGCTAAGTTAATAGCAGATAAAAGAGAATATGTTACATATACTGGATATTTAGATGGAGAAAAAGTAAGCGTTACCTCAACTGGAATTGGTGGCCCATCAGCTGCAATAGCATTAGAAGAATTAGTTAAATGTGGAGCAGACACTTTCATCAGAGTAGGGACTTGTGGAGGAATAGATTTAAACGTTAAAGGTGGAGATCTTATAATAGCAACTGGATCTATAAGAGCAGAAGGTACTTCAAGAGAATATGCTCCGATAGAATTCCCAGCAGTAGCAAACTTAGATGTAATAAATGCTTTAGTTAAAGGAGCAAAAGAATTAAAAGTTCCTTACCATACTGGTGTGGTTCAATCAAAGGACTCTTTTTATGGACAACACTCACCAGAAACTAAACCTGTAAGCTATGATTTATTAAACAAATGGGAAGCATGGAAAAGATGTGGATGTTTAGGATCAGAAATGGAAGGTGCAGCATTATTTATAGTAGGAAGCTATTTAAGAGTAAGAGTTGGAGCTGTTTTCCTAACTATAGCTAACCAAGAAAGACAAAAAGAAGGGCTTGATAATCCTCAAGTACATGATACAGAACTTGCAATAAAAGCGGGAATAGAAGGAATAAGAAACTTAATTAAAGAAGATAAAATGAAAAATAATGCATAGAATCTTAAGAGACCTATAAATTTTAGTTAAATTTATCTAATAGCTTAGTAGTTCTTAGTAAAATCTTTTTGATTTAGCTTTAGAATTACTAATTATTAGGAAAATTAAAGTTTGATGCATAAGATAAAATCTTAAAAATTATAATAAATACGGAAATACACTCAGGGGGTTTTAACAATGAGCAAATACAAAAGAATTTTCACAATAGTAATAGATTCATTAGGAATAGGTGCAATGAATGATTCAGAAAAATATGGAGATGTTAATGTTGATACATTAGGACACATTGCTGAATCAGTAGACACATTTAATATACCTAATCTTCAAAAAATGGGTATAGCAAACTTACACCCAATAAAACACGTAGCTCCAGTTGAGAATCCAATAGGATACCAAGCTAAAATGGCTGAAGCAAGTGTTGGTAAAGATACAATGACAGGACACTGGGAAATGATGGGCTTACACATAACTAAGCCATTTAAAACTTTCACAGATACTGGATTCCCACAAGAATTATTAGATGAGTTAACAGCAAGAACTGGTCATAAAATAGTAGGAAACAAGAGTGCTAGTGGAACAGAAATCCTAGATGAATTAGGAGAACATCAAATTGCAACTGGAGATATGATAGTTTATACATCAGCAGATTCAGTTTTACAAATTTGTGGTCAAGAAGAAACTTTCGGCTTAGAAGAATTATATAGATGTTGTGAAATAGCAAGAGAATTAACTCTTAAAGATGAATGGAAAGTTGGAAGAATCATAGCAAGACCTTACTTAGGAACTAAAAAAGGTGAATTCAAAAGAACAAGCAATAGACATGACTATGCTCTTAAACCATATGGAAGAACAGTTCTTAATGAATTAAAAGATAACAACTTTGATGTTATTTCAGTTGGTAAAATAAAAGATATATTTGATGGAGAAGGAATAACAGAAGGAAATAAATCTAAGAGTTCAGTTCATGGTATGGAACAAACATTAGAAATAATGGATAGAGACTTTACTGGATTCTGCTTTGTTAACTTAGTTGACTTTGATGCTTTATGGGGACATAGAAGAAATCCACAAGGTTATGCAGAAGAATTAGAAAAATTCGACGTTAACTTAGGAAAAGTATTAGAAAAATTACATGAAGATGATTTATTAATAATAACAGCTGACCATGGTAATGACCCAACATACACAGGAACAGACCACACTCGTGAGTATGTACCATTCTTAGCTTATTCACCATCAATGAAAGGTCATGGACAATTAGAAACTCCAAAAACATTTGCAACTATTGGAGCAACAATTGCTGATAACTTTGGATTAAAAATGCCAGAAGGAACAATTGGTGAATCAGTTCTAAATAAATTAGTTTAATAATTTGTAAGAATATATGAAAGCTATATCAAATTTTATATTTGATATAGCTTTTTAACGTACTATCTTCTACGTAATAATTTAAATTCTAAAGCTCATCTAGATATTCTCTTCATACTGTTTGTAAGGTTTATTGAAGGTTAAAAAAAACACTTTTTTATAACTATAAGAAGGCTAAAAAGACTTTGGTTCATTTTGAGATATTGATTTATTAATCAAGCTTCAAAATTCACCAAAGTCTTTTAAATTTTGGATAGGGTTTTGATATGTGAGTAGTTTACATAAATTTAAATAAATATACTAAGCCTATTAAGGCAAGTATTATCAAAACTATTGCAAAGTAACGTTCAACTTTAGTAAATTCTTTTTCATTAGGGCTAGTCTCACGTCTAGCTTTTATGAATACAGGAATTCCTAAAGCATATATAACTATAGCTATAAGCATATAGTTGATTCCAGCAGCGTAAATTAACCAAACACCATAAATTGATCCCAATATTGCAGTAATCATTGCATATTTTCTTTTGACAAATATATCTGTTGGATAGTTTTCGTTTTTATATGTTATCTTAAATAAATATAAGGTAGAAACAAGATAACAAGGAAGTGCCATAACACTTGTTATACTAAGCATCATATTCCATGCATTACCTGCAAAATGAACAAGTATTAATATTATTTGCATAATGATTGTTGATGCTAATAATGAAAATGAAGGTGATTCATTTTTATTTTCTTTAGCAAATATTTTTGGAAATGTTCCGCTTTGGGCTGCTGCAAAAGGCAATTGTGAAAGCATTACAGTCCAAATAAGCCAAGAACTTAATATTGCTATAATTACACCAAGGTTCATTATTACACTTCCCCAGTTTCCTATTAAATCCATTAATACTGCAGCTGTTGATGGTGGAGCCATTTTAGAAATTTCTCCTTGTGAATATACACCAAGTGGTAATAATGAAAGTAGTGTATAAATTAAAAGACAAGTAATAAATCCTAAAAATGTTGCTTTACTAACATCTTTTTGAGATTTAGCTCTTCCAGAAACAACAACGGCACCTTCAATACCAGTAAATACCCATAAGGTTACAAGCATTGTGCTTTTTACTTGAGGCAATATTCCTCCTAAGTTTGTATCATGAACTTTTGCAACTGTTTTTAATCCCCAGAAGTCAGTAAAGAATGTAGAAAATTTAAATGAGAATAATAAAACTAGTAAGAAAATTGCTAAAGGTAATAATTTCCCTATTGTTCCTATTACATTTAAAGCACTTGCTTGTTTAACACCAGCCAATACTATAAAGAATATAATCCAAAGGACAAGAGATCCACATGCTATTGAAAGCCAGTTATTACCCCCTTTAAAGTAAGGTGGGAAAAAGTAATTTAGTGAATCCATTAAAAGTACGGCATAGCCAACATTTGCAAAAGAGTTACATATCCAATATCCCCAGGCCATTAAAAATCCTGTAAATTTTCCAAAACCAAGTTCACCATAGGTATATATACCTGTTGTGGCATCAGGTCTTGCAGCAGCAAGGATTCTAAAGGTGTTAGCTATGAACCAAATTCCTATCCCAGTTATTATCCAAGATATTAATATTGCACCTGCAGAAGCGGATTGGGCCATGTTTTGGGGAAGGTTATAAACACCTCCACCAAGCATAGCACTAATTACTACTCCAGCAAGAGCAATTACGCCTAATTTTTTATTATCATTCATAATAACTCCTCCTAGAATAATTTTATTTTAAGAAATTATTATTTATTATTTTTTACTAGGATTAACTAAAGAATCAAAATTCATATCATCTAACCATTGAGAAAGAGAAATTCTATTTAAACTTGGGAAACCTTCAGAAGGAACAGCATCTCTTGCTAAGGTTACATAAGGAGCGCAAGTTAAAGCGTTTCCAATTTCACCAGGTTTCATTATTACATAAGCAAAACCTATGTAAGTTCTTTCAAAAACAACATGAGAATCTCTACCGCATTCAACTACTGACCAAGTTACAGCTTTTCTATGATCTTCTAGGAATTTCTTTAAGTCTTCTGGATTATCATTTTTTGTCCAAAGTCCTGCATCTTCTATGAATAAATCAGCACAGTGATCTCTATCATTTGATAGTGATAAGGCTATAAACGACCATACACCATAAGCTTCTCTTTCTTTTAAAGGTCTATTTTCCTTTGGTCTATAAGCTGTAGCACTCTTATTTGCACATATTACATGGGCACCTGGAGCAGTTGTAAAACGTCTATTTTTTTCTGTACCGAAAAGTTCTATACCAGCGTCTAATAAAGGTTTGGCATCATAAACTTTAAGTGGAGTTCCATCAAATTGTTTTAATTCATATAAAGGTTTGATTTCATCATTAGCAATTGAATCATGTGCTGCTAAATCATGTCCCCAAACTTGACCTGCAACTCCACAGAATGATGAAGCTGTAAGCATATTAATTTGTCCAACATAAGCATCATTTATTTCAGCTCTATCATAAGAAACTATACCATCTAGTAATATATCGTCAGTCTTTTTAACTGTACCAACGGAAACCTTAAGAACTGATACATACCCATTACCATAAGCCCCTGGCATTCCGTAGCCATCACAATAACGATCATAAGGACTTATAGCTGTTTTATCAATTTTAGGTGCTCTTACCTTTATATTTTTATGTATTCCTTCAGAAAGAGTCCTGTTTCTGTTTACTTCAAGATTTTTATTCATTTAAATCACTCCTAAACAATATAAGTTTAACTATTAAATTTTTAGAATAAAAATATATTATTTGGCCAAATAATAATTTACCTTTCATTATGTAAAATTATAGCACTTTAAATATTTGTTACAAATTTAACATTTATAGTATTTAAAAGTTTTCATATGAAATTTTTTTAGTTGTGTATAAAAGTGAGCTAAACTTTAAAATATTAACAAATAATGAATTTAATGTATACAAGGTTTATAAATTTATTTGTATTTATATGAAAAAATTTTATGCTTATTTTAACTAAAATATATTTGAAGACTTAAGTAATTATTTGTGATAGAATAAAAATATTTTATAAGATTATAAGTATATAAAACCTTAGAATTTTATAAATTAAAAATAATAAAGAGCCAAATTTAATAAAAATTAATAAGATAAATAAAAATATTATTCTGAAATTAATTAAGAGTATAGGTGTGATATTATGGAGATTTTATTAGGCGCATTAGGTATAACCTTAGTAACAGGATTTTTTTATTATGAAAACAATGGAATAAGTACAACTAATTATGAAGTTGATTGTGGAATTGGGAAAGATATAAATGTGGTTCATTTATCAGATCTTCATGGAAAAGAGTTTGGAAAAGATAACGAAAAACTTAAAAGGTTAATATTAAAAGAAAAGCCGGACTTAGTTGTTGCCACTGGAGATATGATAGATTCAAGTCTTAAAAATATGGAGGGGGTAATAGATTTTTTAAGTGACTTAAGTAAGTGTGTTAAAGTTGTTTATATATCAGGAAACAATGAACAGAGGTGCAAAAAAGCTGAATATATCTTTGGAAGTCTAAAGTCAAAGGGAGTTATAGTTTTAAGAAATGAGATTATAACTTTAAGTTTAAGTGGGGTGAAAGTAAATATTTTAGGTATGTTTGAAAAGCCAAAGGGAGATTTACATTCCTCACTTAAAAAAATTAATGGAAGTTATGCATATGAGGATTCCCATAAACTTTTTAAAAGATTAGAAAGCTTAGAGGGGGTAAAAATTGTTTTAAGTCATTACCCAGAAATTTTTGAAGCAGAATATTCAAAATATAATTTTCATATAATGTTTTCTGGTCATGCACATGGAGGTCAATTTAGAATTCCTATAATTAAAAGAGGATTAATTGCACCAGGACAAGGATTTTTTCCTAAATACACTGAAGGAATGCACGGAAATAAAAATAAACTTATTATTAGTAGAGGCCTTGGAAACAGTACTAAAATAACAAGATTATTTAATAGACCTGAAATAGTGAATGTTAAGATTAAATAATATGTAATTTAAAAATTAAGTTTTGTTTAAAATATGCAACATATCTATTTAAACTAGGATGATTTATTTTAAAGAATATATTAAAATTTATTATATATTATGAAATTAAAAGGAGAAATTTGTAATGAACAAGAACATGGAAATGATGAAAAAACTAATAGAAGAAAAAAAGAATAAAGGGAAGAATACTAAATCTAATGTTAGAGCTCAAAAAACTATTGGATTTGCTCAAGGGGGAAGAAAGAGCAACAATGGTGGAGGATTATTTGATAAATAAAGTCTAATTAAAGATGTTTTTATAGGATTGTATAAGAACTAAGAAATAAATTGTCTGTATCAAATATAATAATAAAACTTACAAACATATTTGGAGAATTATTAAATATTGTTTTTATAATGTTTGTAAGTTTTATCAAAAATTATTTTGGTATAGCTTCTTTATTTTTAAGGTGTTTTTATACAGTCTTTTTTTATTACAATTAACAAAATGAAAACAATATATATATAATGTTAATGAATATTCGTATTTTATTGAAATTGGATAAGTATGGTGATATTATAAATTAAAATACATAAATTGGGGGAGACAAAATGGATATAAGGGACAAAATATTAAAGTTAAAAAAAGAGAAGGGCGCTATCGTATTAGCACATTATTATCAAATTCCTGAAATACAGGAAATAGCTGATTATGTAGGTGATTCTTATTACTTAAGTAAAATAGCAAAGGATTGTGAAGAAAATATAATAGTTTTTTGTGGGGTTAAATTTATGGCAGAAAGTGCAAAAATTCTTTCACCAGAAAAAACGGTCATATTACCAGTTATGGAAGCAGGATGTGTTATGGCAGACATGGCTACAGAAGAGGGACTAGCTAAATTAAAAGAGGAACATCCAAATGCCAAGGTTGTTTGTTATATAAATTCTTCAACAGAAGTAAAAGCATTATCTGATGTTTGCTGCACTTCATCTAATGCTGAGAACATAATAAATAATTTAGAAGAAAAAGAAATTATATTTTTACCTGATAGAAATTTAGGGTCTTATATTCAGGAGAAAACACCAGATAAAAAATTTATATTATGGAATGGCTTTTGCATAGTTCATGAAGCTATTCAAAAAGAAGAAATTTTAAGATTAAAAAGTGAGCATGAAGGGATTTTAACAGTAGCTCATCCAGAGTGTAGTAAGGAGATAAGAGATATTTCGGATTTCATAGGAAGTACTAGTGAAATAATAAATTTTGTAAATAATTCTTCAAATAAAAAATTTATTATAATAACAGAAGAAGGGGTACTTCATCAGTTGAGAAAAAATGGAGAGGAAAAAGAATTTTATATTCCATATGGAAAGATGATTTGTAGAAATATGAAAATGACTACCTTAAAGGATCTTTATGAAAGTCTTTTAAAAATGGAAAATAAAATTGAAATAGATGAGGATTTAAGATTAAAGGCATATAATTCATTAAAAAATATGCATAAACTTGGGGGCTAAAACTATGAAAAGGGTAGCTGATGTATTGATAGTTGGAAGTGGGGTAGCAGGACTATATGCCTCATTAAATCTAAGAGAAGATTTAGAAATAATTATGGTTTCAAAAAAGTCAGTTAATTTATGCAATTCTTCCCTAGCTCAGGGTGGAATTGCTGTAGCTAGAGGAAAAGAAGATTTTCATTCATTCATTGAAGATACCTTAAAAGCTGGAAAGTATGAAAATAATATTGATTCTGTTAGAGTTTTAGTTGAAGAATCAATGAATAATATAAATAAACTTATGGATTTAGGGGCTAATTTTGAAAAGGATGAAAATGGAGTTCTTTTTACAAAAGAAGGTGCACATGAAATAAATAGAATTGTTTATCACAAAGACATCACTGGAAAGCATGTTGAAGATATTCTCTTAGAAAATGTTAAAAGAAGAAAAAATATAAAAATAATAGAAGAATGTGAAATGGTTGATATATATCATAGAGATAATAGATGTATAGGAGCCTTATTTAATAAAGATAAAGAAACTTTAAGTATTTATGCTAAAGTGGTGATTTTAGCTACAGGTGGAATTGGTGGTTTATTTAAAAAATCTACTAATGAAAGAATAATAACTGGAGATAGTATAGGGATTGCAATTAGAAATAATATAGAAATCAAGGACCTTTCTTATATACAAATTCATCCTACTGCATTTTTCTCAAAAAAATCAGAGAAAAAAAGATTTTTAATTTCTGAATCTGTTAGGGGAGAAGGAGGAAAACTCCTAAACTGCAATGGAGAAAGATTTGTAGATGAGTTATTACCAAGGGATATAGTTTCTAAAAAAATATATGAGGAAATGAAAAAAACAAATTCTAATAATGTATTTTTAGATGTGTCCTTTATGGAAAAGAGTTTTTTACAAAAGAGGTTCCCTAACATATACAATAAGTGCTTAGAGGAAGGAATTGATATAAGCAAGGAGCCAATACCAGTAGCACCAGCCCAGCATTATTTCATGGGAGGAATTAAGGTTGATTTAAATGGAAAAACTTCTATGGGAAATTTATATGCTTTTGGGGAGACAAGCTGCACAGGAGTTCATGGTGCTAACAGACTTGCTAGTAATTCTTTATTAGAAGCTTTGGTTTTTTCAAGAAGAGGGGCCTTAGAAATTAATAATTATATAGATAATTTAGAGATTATTATAGAAGAGAGAGAATATGAAGATTTAGATAAATACAGATTGTTAAACAGGAAAATATTAATTGATGAAATCTGTAGGCTGAGAGGAGATATTAAGGATGAATTGGTTACTTGTTGAGGAGAATGTAAAAAGAGCTCTTAATGAGGATTTACAATATGGAGATATAACAACGGAGTCAGTAGTATTAGATCACAAAATAGCTAAGGTTGATATTATAGCTAAGGAAAAAGGGGTAATAGCAGGTACAGAAGTTTTCAAAATGGTCTTTAAGATTTTAGGAGATGTAGAAGTTGATTTTTCAGTAAATGATGGAGAGGAAGTTGAAAAAGGGCAACACTTTGGTCAGGTTTCTGGAGATGCAAAAAAAATTCTTATGGGAGAAAGAGTTGCTCTAAATTATATGCAAAGAATGTGTGGAATAGCAACCCTTACTAGAGAATTTGTTGAAAGATTAGAAGGAACAAAAGTTAAGCTTTTAGACACAAGAAAAACTACTCCTAATATGAGGATTTTTGAGAAATATGCAGTGAAGGTTGGGGGAGGAACTAATCATAGATTTGGATTAAATGATGGTGTTATGATAAAGGATAATCATATAGAGGCAGCAGGTGGAATAAAGAATGCAGTTTCCCTAGCAAGAAAAAATTCTCCTTTTGTCAGAAAAATAGAAGTTGAAGTTGAAAGCATTGAGCAATTAAAGGAAGCTTTAGAAGCAAAGGCAGATATAATAATGTTAGATAATATGGATATAAAAACATTAAAAGAATCTGTGAAATTAATAGATAATAGAGCAGAGGTAGAAGCTTCAGGAAATGTAACCTTAGATAATATTAGGGAAATAGCCAAAACGGGAGTTGATTTTATATCAACAGGGTCAGTTACCCATTCTTTTAAAGTATTAGACATAAGCATGAAAAACTTTAGATATATAGATTAAAAATATGTTTATATTAAAACTAAAATAAAACTTATAAATAATATGAAGAGAATATCTGAATGAGCTTTAGAATTTAAGTTATTACGTAGAAGATTTTACCTTAAGAAGCGAAACTGTTTGACCGAAGGGAGTTTTTCGCTTTAGTAAAATCTTCGGAGTAATTGCTATAAATTCTTAGCGAAATTCAGTAATTCTCGGAATTTATTTATAAGTTTTATTTGTATATTATGGCTTAATTGTAAAATGAAATTGAACTAAATAAAAAATCCATGGTGGATTAACCTG
>OCPT01001469.1_pt1 | contig 13435 bp, 11 predicted proteins | sample 1538741 | NCBI WGS metagenome assembly OCPT01 (sample SAMN04571723, study PRJEB22368) | human gut metagenome | biome: human gut; material: stool | host: Homo sapiens | place: Luxembourg | collected 2012-12-06 | reverse complement strand
CCCTCGCCAATATTCCGGGAATCATCTGTGATGGGGCCAAGATCTCCTGTGCTGCCAAGATCGCAGCCTGTCTTGACGCAGCCTTCCTGGCGCATCATCTTGCCATGAACGGGCAGTCTTATGCACCTTATACAGGAATTCTCCAGGAAGAAACCGCAGAGACCATCAGCTGTGTGGGACAGATCGGAAAAGACGGTATGAAGGAAACAGACAGAGAGATCCTCAAGATCATGCTGGAGCATTGATCCGCATCGGAGACGGCACAGATTAAACAGAAAAGGTTGGATTTATGGACAACGAATTAAGAATCGCAATACTGATCGATGCAGATAATGTATCAGACAAATACATCAAGATCATCGTGGATGAAGTGGCAAACATCGGCATAGCCACCTACAAACGGATCTATGGAGACTGGACCAGTGCACGGCTTTCCTCCTGGAAAAAGGTTCTTCTGGAGGATTCCATCATTCCTATCCAGCAGTACAGCTATACCACCGGAAAAAACGCCACCGATTCGGCGATGATCATTGATGCCATGGATATTCTGTATTCCGGAAATGTGGATGGATATTGTATTGTTTCTTCGGACAGTGATTTCACCCGTCTGGCAGCAAGGCTCAGGGAATCCGGAATGCTGGTCCTGGGTATGGGTGAGGAGAAGACGCCGAAGCCGTTTATTTCCGCATGCAACCAGTTTAAATATCTGGATCTTCTCTACCGCAACCAGCAGGAGGAAGAGAAGAAGGAAGATCTGGCTACTGCAGCAGAAGCTAAAAAATCCGGAAACAGCAGTAAACAGAGCAGCTCCGGCTCCAGGAAGAACAAAGATCTCAAGCGGGTGCGCAAGGCCATTAATGCCATCATCGAGAAATTTTCTGACGAAGAGGGATGGCTTTCCTCCGGACAGCTGGGCGATCAGCTTGGGAAACGACTTCCGGATTTTGATGTGCGTAATTACGGATATTCCAAGCTGACCCCCTTTATCAAATCTCTGGGAAATTATGAGACAGGCAGGATCCCCACAGGAAGCGGAGGGAGAAAGCAGATCTATTTCCGGATGAAGGAGGATAAACAATGAAGAATTATCTGGCACCTATGGAGGGCGTAACCAACTGGGTTTACCGGAATGCATATCATGACTGTTTTTATCCTATGGATAAATACTTTACGCCCTTCATCACTGCCAAGCCCAATAAACGTCTCAGCAGCAAGGAGATCAAAGAGGTATCACCGGAAACCAACGGAGATCTTCCGGTGATCCCCCAGATCCTGACCAACAATGCGGAGGATTTTGTGAAAACAGCCCATATCTTCCGGGATGAATACGGACACAGGGAAGTGAATCTCAACCTGGGATGCCCCTCGGGAACTGTCACAGCCAAGGGAAAGGGTGCCGGTTTCCTGGGCGAGCCGGATAAGCTGGAACGTTTTCTGGATGAGATCTTCGAAAAGACCGGGATGGAGATCTCCATAAAAACAAGAGTGGGAACGGATTATGAGGAAGACTGGGAACGGCTTCTTGAGATCTACGGCAGATAAGGAGCTGATCATCCATCCACGCCTTCTGAAGGATCATTATAAGGGGATTCCCAGATATGAACTGTATGAGGAGGCAAGGGAAAAGTTGAAGGTTCCCCTGGGATATAACGGGGATATTTTTTCAGTGGAGGCTTATCAGGAAATCCGGGAGAAATTTCCGGATGCAGACAGCGTCATGTACGGAAGAGGCCTGATCGCAAGGCCCTATCTTCTGGATGCCATTATGCAAAAAGAAGATGGAGAGGATCACCAGGAAGAATACCGGAAAAAGCTGCGGCAGTTCCATGACCGTCTTTACCGGGATTATCAGGAATATCTTTCGGGAGAACGAAATGTACTTTTCCGCATGAAGGAATTGTGGAGTTATATGGCACCGGGCTTTACCAATTATGCCAGATATCTGAAAAAGATCAAAAAATCCCAGCATTTTGGTGACTATGAGGCAGCAGTTATGAGCCTTTTTGGAGAACAGGAGATCTTAAAGGTATGAACAGTATAAAAGAAAAATTTGATGAGTTTATTTCTCAGTATCCCATTTTTGAGTATCGTGTGCTGGATACCGGGGATATTAAAGTACAGTCACGTGTGCGTACGATCTGTAAACAGGAATGTGAACGTTATGGAAGCACATGGGCCTGTCCTCCGGCAGTGGGAGAGCTGTCAGAATGCGAAAAGAAGATCCGGAGCTATCCGAAAGCAGTTTTCTTTTCCAGCGTTGCGGAGGTATCGGATATCATGAACATGAAGGAGATGCTTTCCACAAGAATGGAACACGAAGCGCTTACAGAGAAGGTACGTGATTTTCTGGAGGGAGAGGGCTATGAGACCTTTACGCTTTCCACGGAATCCTGTGACTTCTGTGAACGCTGTGCCTATCTGGACGGAAAACCATGCCGTTTTCCGGAGCATATGCATCCATGTCTGGAAAGCTATGGCGTGGTAGTCAGTGAGATCGTAGAAAAGGAAGCTATGGAATACAATCTGGGTGGAAATACCATCCTCTGGTTTTCCATGGTGCTGATCCGCAGATAAAAGACAAAAAGCAGATACAGCGAAAGATACATAAGAAGAAATCCTCCGGCATAAATTAATGATAAAAGCCGGAGGATTTTTTTAATGAGAAAAATGTCAGCTTTTCTGGAGCTTCCCGGGGAACCGGCATTTCGGGAGGTGCAGGTGATACTTACGGGAAAACGCCGGGCAGTAATCGAAAATTACCGGAATATCCAGAGCTATACAAGGGAGGAGATCCTGATACTGACACCTTCCGGCAGACTTGTGATCCGTGGGAAAAACCTTGTGATCCCCTGCTACACAACCCTTGAACTATGTATCCGCGGGCAGATCGAAAGCATTACGCTGGAGGAGGGAAATAAGTAATGATCCCAGGTTTTGTGCGGGTTTCTGTTAAGGGGCAGCAGTGCCAGCGGTTTGTGAATTTGTGCAGAGGCAGGGAAATGGATCTGAAAAGGATCATCCGCACCGGTGAGACGGAGCTTCAGCTGACCATGAAGGTAGCGGATTTTCTGCAGATCTCGCCACTGCGGAGAAAAACAGGGGTACATATCCACATCCTGAAAAAAAAAGGGCCTTTGTTTTTTCTGCTTTTCTGTAAAAGAAGAAAAATGATCCCTGCGGGGTTTCTGGCAGTTTGCTGCCTCCTTTTTTTTCTGTCAGGCAGAGTGTGGAACGTTGAGATCCGGGGAAATATTTTAAATCCCACACCCCAGCTGATGAGCTTTCTGAAAGAGCAGGGGGTCTGTTTCGGAGTATCCAGAAAGAAGATCAGCTGCAGTGCACTTGCAGCTTCCCTGCGAAGAGAATTTCCGGAGATCACCTGGGTGTCTGCCGGATTTTCGGGAACGGGCCTGCGTTTTGAGATCCGGGAGGGAACTGCCGGAGAAAAAGTAGAGCCGGAAGAAAGATCATGCAGTTTGTTTTCAACCCTGGACGGTGTGATTGATTCCATGGTCACACGGCAGGGAACTCCTCTTGTCAGGGCCGGGGATGAAATAAAAAAAGGCCAGGAACTGGTTTCCGGGATCGTGGACATCACCGATGACAGTCAGGAGGTCATCCGCTATGCATATGTTCAGGCAGATGCGGATATTTACATCCGACATACCATTGCCTATTACGATACCTTTCCGTTGGACATAGAGAAAAAGGTACGGTCCGGTAAAAAGAAAACAAGGCTTTTTTTTCAGCTGGGAAACTGGTTTCTGGACTTTTCCTCTCCTCTGAAACAAAATGAGGAACGCCTCGTCAGCCGGGAACCTCTTTTCAGTATCGGGATTTTTCGTTCTCCTGTTACCCTGGGGATCGCTGCGATCAGGAAGTACGAAGTACAGAAAGAGCAGCTGACAGAGGATGCCGCAAAAAAACAGGCCATACAAAGGCTTTATGCCTATGAAGAAAAATTAATAGAAAAAGGGGTTCAAATATCTGAAAATAATGTTAAAATAGAAATAAATCACCAGGACTGCGTCAGCAGAGGCACTCTTACCGTCATTGAACGGACCGGAAGAGAAGCCCCCACAGAAAAAAAGACGCAGCCAAAAGAAAGGACACCAGAGGATGGCTAGCAGCATTATCGAATTATATGTGGATGTGCCGGCAGACCGCCAGGCGAATATTTTCGGACAGTTTGACGAGCATCTGAAGCTGATCGAACGTACTCTGAACGTAACCATGATCTTCCGTGACGGTTCTCTTAAGATCCTGGGAAGCCAGGAGGGAGCCACACAGGCTAGGGCGATCGTGGAGGAACTGAACACACTTGCGGGCAGAGGCAATACCATCACACAGCAGAATGTGAATTACGCACTTTCCCTTGCCATGGAGAAGATCGGCTCCGTGATGGAGGAGATCGACAAGGATTTTATCTGTAATACCATACAGGGCAGACCCATCAAGCCCAAGACTCTCGGACAGAAGGATTATGTGGAACAGATCCGTAAGAAGATGATCGTGTTCGGCGTGGGACCTGCCGGAACCGGCAAAACCTATCTTGCCATGGCTATGGCAGTAACTGCTTTTCGCAATGAGGAGGTTTCCAGGATCATTCTTACCAGACCCGCCATTGAGGCAGGCGAGAAGCTGGGATTCCTTCCTGGCGATCTCCAGAGCAAGGTCGATCCCTATCTGCGTCCTCTTTATGACGCATTGTATCAGATCATGGGCGCAGACAGCTTTGCCAAAAACATGGAGAAGGGGCTCATCGAGGTTGCCCCTCTTGCCTATATGAGGGGACGTACACTGGATAATGCCTTCATCATCTTGGATGAGGCACAGAATACCACACCTGCCCAGATGAAGATGTTCCTGACCAGGATCGGCTTCGGTTCCAAGGTGATCATCACAGGAGATGCATCCCAGAAGGACCTTCCCAGGGATGCCACATCTGGTCTGGATGTGGCGATGAAGGTGCTGAAGAAGATCGATGACATCGGATTCTGTCAGCTGACCAGCAAGGATGTTGTACGTCATCCACTTGTACAGCAGATCGTACAGGCCTATGACGATTATGAAAAAAAACAGAAGCCTGCCAAATCCAGGAAGGATGACAGGTATGCTGTAAAAAATAAGGAGTACAGAAGATGACCATAAATATCGAATATGAGACAGATCAGGAGCTGGGCATTGACTATGCTGCCCTTGCATCCCAGGTTGCGGACAAGGTTCTTGAAATGGAAAAATGTCCCTATGACGGACAGGTCAATCTTGTCCTGACAGACAACGAGGAGATCAAGAGGGTAAATACGGAATTCCGGAATATCCAGGCTCCTACGGATGTGCTGTCATTTCCTATGATCCCCTTTGAGACACCGACGGATTATTCCGTTGTGGAAGAGGATGAGTCCTATTTTGATCTGGACAGTGATGAACTCCTTCTTGGAGATATCATGATCTCCGTGCCTAAGGTTTTTGCCCAGGCAGAGGAATACGGACATAGTGTGACAAGGGAATTCTGTTTCCTGGTGGCACACAGTATGCTGCATCTTCTGGGCTATGATCATATGACAGAGGATGAGGCAAAGGTCATGGAAGCCAAGCAGGCAGCGGCACTGAAGGAGCTGGGGATCAACCGTTAGTACAGCGAATGACTGCGGGCTGTCCCACGGAAAAGCTAAGCGGGAAACTCTTCCGCTTTAAGAAAAGGAGGTAATATATGAGAATGAAAAAGACAGGTATCCTGGCAGGTATCACAGCTGCATGCATCTGCATTGCCCAGACTGTTCCCGCTTTTGGAGCAGGGCAGGATCTGGTAGGCTTTGTCCCCAATGAGGAAAAGCAGGAAGAACCCCAGGTAAAGAGCTATCTTACCGGCGAAAATGTTCCGGAGAGCATTGGACGGAGAAGACCGGTTGCCGTGATGATGGGTAACAACAGTGTCGGAGCTCCCCAGAGTGGTATCGGACATGCCGGTGTTGTTTACGAAGCGCCGGTAGAAGGTAATATTACCCGTCTTATGGGCATTCTCGAAGATTACGGTGAGCTGGAACGGATCGGTTCCGTTCGCAGCTGCCGTGACTATTATCTCTTTTATGCCAACGAATTTAATGCGATCTATGCCCACTACGGACAGGCTGCCTATGCACTGCCTTATCTGGAGCAGCATGTGATCGATAACCTTAACGGGATCCAGATCGGCAAGCTTGCTTTTTTCCGCACAACAGACAGGAAGGCACCTCACAATGCCTATACAGATGCCAGTCACCTTCAGGCAGGCATAGATGCTATGGGATACAGCCAGGAATATAAAGAAGAATATACCGGACATTATCTTTTTGCAGAAGATGGTACAGAGACTGTACCGGATGGGATCACAGCCAGCCTTGTGAAGCTGGATAATTTTACTGACAATCATCCGTGGTATGAATACGATGAAGAGACAAAGGAATATAAGAGATTCCAGTTTGGCAAGGAACATGTGGATCAGCTGGATAATGAACCGCTTACTTGCGACAATATCATCCTTCAGTATTCATCCTGTCCGGCCTACGATGGAAACGGCTATCTGAATATTGATGCCATTTCCGGCGGAGAGGGCAAGTTTATTACCAGAGGCAGAGCCATTGATATCCGCTGGGAGAAGGATTCTCCCTGGGGGATCACGCATTATTACGACGGAAATGAACAGGAGATCCGCCTGAATCCGGGTACTACCTGGGTGGAGATCGTACAGAATGACCGGATCGATTCCGTTACTTATCAGTAAGACTAATATACAGGTATCAGGAGAAACAAAAAACATGAACGCAGATTACAGGGAACGACTGAAAGACAAGAAACGTATCGTTATCAAGATCGGATCATCATCACTGATCCACGCAGAAACAGGAAGACTGGATTTCCGTAAGCTGGAGATCCTGGCCAGAGAGCTCAGCGACCTTCATAACCAGGGGAAAGACGTAGTGCTGGTATCCTCCGGAGCCATTGCGGTAGGTGCAGCTGCACTGGGTATGAAGGGAAAGCCGGCAGAGCTTGAGAAAAAGCAGGCCTGTGCAGCTGTGGGACAGGCCAGGCTGATGACCATTTATCAGAAGCTTTTCGGGGAATACAATCAGATGGTGGCACAGATCCTGATGACCAAGAATACCATGGTCAACAATACTAACCGCAGGAATGCCCAGAATACCTTCCAGCAGCTTCTGGCAGAAAAGGTGATCCCCATTGTAAATGAGAACGACTCGGTATCCTCCTACGAATTCCAGAACCTGGTAAAATTCGGAGACAACGATACCCTTTCCTCTGTGGTTGCTGCACTGATCGATGCGGATCTTCTGATCCTCATGTCCGATATTGACGGTCTTTTTACAGACGATCCCAATTCCAATCCGGATGCACAGTTTATCGACATTGTAGAAAACATGGATGACAATATGCGTAAGCTTGGCAAATCCTCCACAGGAAGCAATGTAGGCACCGGGGGAATGGCGACCAAGCTTACCGCTGCGATCATCGCAACTGCGGCAGGGGCGGACATGGTCATTGCTAACGGAAACGACTTCCACAACATCCACAGGATCGTGGAAGGCAGGAGCTGCGGAACATTATTTGTAGGAAACAAGAAGGAAGAATTCTTCCTCATTGATTATATCGAAAAACTGCTTTAAGGAGAATGACATTATGATGGACAATATCAAGATCGACAGGATCAACGCACTGGCACATAAACAGAAAAGTGTAGGTCTTACCGAGGAAGAAAAGGTGGAACAGGCGAAGCTTCGGAGAGAATATCTGGATGCAGTGAAGGGAAATCTCCGTGCGCATCTGAATAATATCGATATCAAAGAAAAGGATGGCAGCATCACCAATCTTGGAGAAAAATATGGAAGAAAAAAAGGAAATTAGAAAAAAGATCTTCAAAGCCAGAAAAGAACATACCGATGTCTGGATCCGGGAAAACAGTCTCCGGATCACAGAAGCCCTGACACAGCTTCCGGAATACCGGAATGCAGAACGGATCATGGCATACGCAGATTATAACCATGAAGTGATCACACGCTACATCATCGAGCAGGCCTGGAAAGACGGCAAGGAAGTGGCAGTGCCAAAGGTTTTCGGAAAGGATATGGTATTTTACAGACTGACCGATTTCAGTCAGCTAGAATCCGGCTACTTCGGGATCCCTGAGCCAAAGGAAGACGGAGAAACGGTTTCTTGGGAAGAAGCCATGATGGTCATGCCCGGGGTGGCTTTTGACGTGAATTGCAACCGGGTAGGCTATGGCGGCGGTTTTTATGACCGCTTTCTGGAAAAACATCCGGAGGTCTGCCGCGTTGCAGTAGGATTTTCCTTCCAGATTCTTCCGGAAGTTCCCACAGAGCCTACGGATATCCGTCCGCAGGTCATTGTGACGGAAGAGAATATATACCGCGATACACAATAAGATATTGCTGTAAAGACAGAAAGAAAGGCAGGAATATTTGGAAATGAATGAAATGCTTGAAAAACTGGGACAGAATGCGAAAGATGCGGAGACAGTCCTTCGAAATCTTTCCACAAATGACAAAAATAAAACCCTGGAAGCTGTGGCAAAGGCTCTTGTCGCTCATACCGATGAGATCCTGAAGGCCAATGCCCTGGATGTGGAAAACGGCAAAAAGAATCAGATGCCGGAAGGACTGATCGACCGTCTGATGCTGACACCGGAGAGGATCGAAGGAATGGCAGACGGACTTCGTCAGCTTACCGGTCTTGAAGATCCCATCGGGGAAGTTACCGGTATGAAAAAACGTCCCAACGGACTTCTGATCGGACAGAAACGTGTTCCCTTAGGTGTGATTGGCATTATTTACGAAGCACGTCCCAATGTTACCTCAGATGCATTCGGTCTTTGTTTCAAAACCGGAAATGTCGTGATCCTGAAGGGTGGAAGCGACGCGATCCATTCCAATACTGCCATTGTCAACTGTATCCGTGAGGCATTAAAAGCCTGCGGCATTACCGAGGATGCCATCCAGCTGATCCAGGATACCTCCAGAGAAACGGCTGCGGAATTTATGAAGCTGAACCGGTATGTGGATGTACTGATCCCACGTGGCGGAAGAGGACTGATCAAAGCAGTGGTAAACCAGAGTACGATCCCTGTCATCGAGACCGGAACCGGAAACTGCCATATCTATGTGGACGAGACTGCAGACCTTCAGATGGCAGCGGATATTGTGATCAATGCAAAGACCCAGCGTGTGGGTGTATGCAATGCATGCGAGTCCCTTCTTGTAAACCGTAAGGTGAAGGATGATTTTCTGCCGGTACTGGCCGGACGCCTTAAGGAGAAGCATGTGGAGGTCCGTGCAGATGAAGCGGCAAAGGCTCTGATGCCGGGAGCAGTTCCTGCAACAGAAGAGGACTGGGGAACAGAATATCTTGACTATATCCTTTCTGTAAAGGTAGTGGATTCCGTGGAGGAAGCCATTGCACATATCAATAAATATAATACAAAGCATTCGGAGGCTATCATTACCAATGATTATACCCATGCCCAGAAATTCCTGGATGAGGTAGATGCAGCGGCAGTTTATGTGAACGCTTCTACCAGATTCACCGATGGAAACGAATTTGGATTCGGTGCGGAGATCGGGATCAGCACCCAGAAGCTCCATGCCAGAGGCCCAATGGGACTCCTTGCACTGACCACCACCAAGTATATCATTTATGGTAATGGACAGGTACGTCCGTAAGACAGATAAAGTAAAGCGGATTCTTTGGTCCGCTTTACTTTTTTGAAGCGTTGTGCTATACTTTTTTGTAATTGGATTTAAACAGACTAACTCATAACAGGAGGACTTATAAATGAAAAAAAAGCAGCTTTTTGCAGTCCTGCTTGCAGGTTCCATGACTGTTGGAATGGCACCTGCCGCAGCGTTTGCCGCTGAAGATACCGGAGCGGTAACAGAGGCAGAAGCATCGACTGCAGACGAGAATACAGAAACACCAGATGACGGAGCGGCTGTGGATGACCAGTCACAGAGTGAAGCCGACGCCCAGGCAGAGGCAGAAGCCCAGGCAGCGGCTCAGGCTCAGGCAGAGGCAGAAGCCCAGGCAGCAGCCCAGGCCCAGGCGGAAGCAGAGGCCCAGGCAGCAGCCCAGGCTCAGGCGGAAGCAGAGGCCCAGGCAGCAGCTCAGGCTCAGGCGGAAGAGGCGCAGCAGGAGCAGACGGAAACAACTGCAGAAGCAGCAGATGCCGTTGTAAAGACAGCAGAAGATCTTAAGAATGCGATTAAAGGGGCTCCGGATTTTACAGGTTCTATTGATGATACGGAAGAGAATCTTTATGCTTCTTCTTATAAGATCCTGATCAGTGAATCTTTTGCTCTTACAGAGCCGATTACGGTTCCTGAGAATAAGAATATTGCAATTTTCAGTGTGCAGGGAAGCGAAACCACAGTCAGCCGTGGAGCAGTAACCGGTGATATGTTTAAAGTAAGCCCTGGTAGTATTTTGTCCATGACCAAGAATGACGGAGATGGCACCACAACAATTGGTAAACTTCTTATCGATGGAGCTAAAGCTGATGGAACACAGGCAGAGGGTTCTATTATTTCTGTAGATGCAAATGCAAAATTTGTAATGACTACAGGTGTTACTCTTGCTAATAATTCATCCACATCCGCAGGTGCGGCAATAAAGAACAGTGGTAAACTTATCATTACCGGTGGAGAGATCAAAGACAACGTATCTGCAGGTGGAGCTGTTTACAGCACAGGTAGTTTCACTTAAAAAAGGCGAGGGTGCGTCTGATGACGAACCAAAGATCATCGAGAACTATACAAGCGCAGAAAAGAGCGTAAAATCCAATATCGTATTAGGACAGCAGGATCAGAGTGCTGGAAGTATCATCATTGCTGGTGCATTTGAGAACCAGAATGTTGGATATTCCGTAGAGAATCCGGCAGTTGACTATACAGTTTTCCAGAAACCTGAATCTTTAGATGCAACTGCATTTGAAAAAGCAGTTAATGCAATGAGCTATGAGGGCGACCAGAGTTATGCAGTAGATACCACCTCAGGCAAGCTTGTTTCCAAGATACCGGTTGTTAGGGTTACAGCTCAGGAGAGCGAGAAAGAGAATACAGTTTCTGTAAAGATCGAATCTGATAAGGCCGGTACATATTTCTATAAATATGTTAAGAAAGATGCAGATGCTCCTAAATTTGATAAATCCGCTGTTACACCTGGTGTTGAAATTGAAGCAAAGCAGGAAACTTCTTTTGATATTTCAGGCATTACAGATAAGTCCATTGATCTCTATGTCTGGGTAGAGACAAAAGACGGATTTGTAGGTGCAGCTGAGAAACAGACTGTTAATGTAAAACAGGCAGAAGATCCGAAACCGGTAGCAACTGCACCAACGATTACAAAAGCTTCTTTCAAAAAATGGAACAGCATTTCAGAGGCAGTTGTAACGATTACTTCTGACAAAGAAGGTCAGTACTATTATAAACTGGTGAAACACGGAACAAAGGTTTCCAAATCTGATATTGATACAAGCAAAGCGGGCAAAAAGATTGCTGCTAAAACAGAAACACAGATCAAGCTTTCCAAACTTAATGCAAAGACAAGCTACGATGTATATGTAGTTGTAAAAAACAGTGCAGGAGTCAGCAATATGAAACAGATTGCACTGGATCAGTCCAAGCGTCCGACTCCAACCCCAACTCCATCCAACCAGACTAAGGCATCTCTTCGTTGGACTGGCTACAGCTGGCGTGATCATTCTTCTGCAACCGTTACCTGTGTCATTGGTGCAGATGGTATCTGTAATTATACCTGGAAGGTCAAGGGATCCAGCGAAAACGGTGGAAGTGGTAAAGTTAATATCAAAGCAGATAAAGCATTTAATATCGAATTAAATAACCTTCCGGACAAAGAGATAGAAGTATATATTACAGCAAAAGATTCCAAAGGAAAAGCTATGCTGCTGCAGTCAACGATCAATGGTCAGGTAAAAACAAAAGATACATTTAAGATTTCTTTACCGGAGAAAAATCGTCCGAAAGTTGCAACTCCAACTCCGACTGACACACCGGATGCATACATCCCAAATGTAAAAGAGAGCGTAGTACAGGGACTGGATGAGGCAATTCAGTTCTATCCGAATCAGTTCTATGAATTTACTGTGATCGGTGCAGGAACAACCAATCAGGATCCAAATGAGGGTGATGTGAAGTGGGTTCCGGTTTACTGGAGTACAGCTGCAAACCCAACCCAGAGCCAGATGCATACAGCATGGAAGATTGGTTCCGGCAAGGGAATCAACAAAGACGCTACATACAACCTGTACGTATTCTTCCAGAAATACATCTACACCGGTGGTCAGTGGCAGGAGACAGACACCATTGAATCCGCAGTATATCAGTTTAGGTCTGCAAAACTGACACCTACCGGAACTCCGGGAGCAGACGGTACATACGGTACCGGCGGCCAGACAGGTTCTGATCCGGATGCAACCATAACAGGAGAGGCATCTGCAGCATCCTCCAACGGAGGCAACGGAACCAGATCTAAGAATGCAGTATCAACAGCCGATAACTCACCGATCGGAACCATGTCCGCACTGGCAGTGGCATCCCTTCTTGCAGGTGGATATGTGATCGTGAGAAGAAGAAAAAAGGACATCTAAACGCACAATAGCCAAAATAGCATAACAAATAAAAAAATCACCGGTTTTCCGAAAGAACAGGAAAGCCGGTGATTTTTTTGTAAAGATAAATTTACAGATTTTTTTTCTTATAGATAAACCAGGAAGCTGCAATGCTGAATGCAATTAGATAGACTGTCAGGATCAGGACACTGAGGTAATTGACTCCACCGCCGGAAGCAATGGTACGGATCAGATGACTGGTCTGTGACAGTGGAAGAGCAGCTACAAAATTCCCAAGAAAGCCCGGGATCTTCTCTGTAGAGAAGAAGGTGTTGCACAAAAAAGCCATTGGCATAATGATATAATTGGAAAAACGAGGTACATCCGCATGGTTTTTGGCAAGGAAAGAAACCACAACACCGATGGCTGAAAATACAGCACCGTTGAGGAACATCACCAGCAATGACCATCCGTTGAACACAAGACCGGTTCCGATCGGCATGGTCAGAAGAAGGATGATCCCTCCTGCATAAAGCCCGCGGAGACTGCCTCCGATGATCTGTCCGGCAATAAACTGCCACAGAGGTGTCGGAGATATCATAACCTGGTCAAAGGCTTTCTCATAAAGACGCTGCACATTCAGATTCTGTGCGATAGCATTAAAGCTTCCGTTCATTGTAGTCAGTGAAACTACACCAGGGATCAGGAAATTCAGATAAGGCTCTCCGTGTGAGGAGGTCTGAATCCCCATTCCAAAAACAATCAGATACATCAGCGGCGCGATCATGGCCGCCAGCGTGA
>OCPT01001457.1_pt1 | contig 13521 bp, 13 predicted proteins | sample 1538741 | NCBI WGS metagenome assembly OCPT01 (sample SAMN04571723, study PRJEB22368) | human gut metagenome | biome: human gut; material: stool | host: Homo sapiens | place: Luxembourg | collected 2012-12-06 | reverse complement strand
GATTGAAATGTGTGAAGCTGAAAAGAGATGGCTAGAAGTAAAGTCAAAGGAATGGGAAGCTGAAGGAATAAAAAAAGGAATCGAACAAGGTATTGAACAAGGAATTGAACAGGGTGTAGAACTAGGACAGGTTCTTTTGTACAAAACTATGTTAAAGAATGGAATGAGTGTCAATGAGATTTCCAAGGTTTGTTCAATATCTGTTGAAAATTTAAAACGAGTATTAAGTAATTGATATGAAGAGAAAAAATCTCTTCTTTTCTTATATGTACAATGCTAAAGATAGACTACCAATGGTGCACATTCTAGTATTTTATACAGGAGAAAGGCCTTGGAATGCAGCAAATAAGCTTTTCATTAAGAGTCGTCTAGACATTAATGGATGTGGAATGGTTGGATTTATAAGAATTAGAGGAGGAACTTGAAATGTATCAAAAAATGATGGACAAGGAATTTGGAATTAAAGCTATCGCATTCATCTTCTCAGTAAGTGAAGAATCAATCCGAAAGCTATTGATAAAATAATTGTTAAGTCATTCGTTTTGAATGGCTTCATTATAAAACGGGGGAAATATGAATAAGAATATAAAAAGAATAAGTGTAGTATGCCTATGTATATTATTGAGTGGTTGTAGCATGTTTCAATCAGCTCTGAATGATATCAAGGGCAATTTAGTAGGTAATGGATATACGATCTATACGTATGATAATTATGGTAGTGAAGTCATGGAGACAAGTGGGGATAAAATCAGTATTACAGGTAATGCGGTAGAATCTACTTCTTATGATGAAGATGGACGTGTTGTCCGTGGCTATGAATTATCAAGTGTAATTACGATAACGGTAGACGGAAAAGAAATAGAATCATGTGGAGATACTTGTATTTTTGAACAAAAAGGCTTAACACCGGATGTGGATTTCACACAAGAAGATATTGATTCAAATACACATGGACAAATATCAGACAATACGTCTGTTGCTCGCTTTATCAACAAGTATAAAAATATGTTTGGCAAAGGAAGAATTGTAGTCATTAAATCCCAATTAGGACAGCCAATTGCCGCCTACTCTGGAGATAAGGTGTATTGGAAGATTCCAGATAATTTACCAAAAATGACGAAGCTTATGATTGATGGTAAGGCTTTGTATATTCATAGAGCAAATTTTCAAATCATTGATAAAGAATTATTGGATTAGGAGAAACAAAATGAAACAACAAATTAGTAGTACAAAAGGACCTAAGGCATTAGGACCATATTCAGCAGGGATTGCTTCAGAAGGACTCGTATTTTTATCTGGACAATTAGGTGTGAATACAGAAGGAAATTTGGTTAGTGAAGATGTTGTTGAACAAACTCAGAAAGCCTTTGAAAATATTGGTGTATTATTAGAAGCTTTAGGCTTAACATATGATGATATTGTTAAGACAACCGTATTATTGGATGACATGAATGATTTCGCGAAAGTAAATGAAGAATATGCGAAATACTTTGATGGTATATATCCTGCTCGAAGCTGCTTTGAAGTAGCTGCATTACCTAAAAATGCAAAGGTAGAAATTGAGTGTATCGCAATCAAAAAATAGTTTAAACATATATGTCGTAAATAGAGTTCGTTCTTTGGTGTATTGAAGAATTTTATTGTTGAAAAATCCATGATTTATGGTAGTATATATGAAAGAGAAATTGGATTTGAAAAGGGACTTTTTAAATCCATTTTTTTAAGATCACAAGGAGGATTATATGAACAAAAATTCGTTATTATCCATGAGAGATCTGTCAGTTGAAGACATCTATAGCATTCTTGATGATGCTAGACTTTTTAATAGTTCCTTTAAAGATTGGCAATTACCAATGCAGAAAGCATTGGTTGCTAATCTTTTTTTTGAGGCTTCAACTCGAACACATTTCTCATTCGAAAGTGCACAGCACCAATTAGGATGCCAAGTAGCCGATTTTGCGGCAGGAGCATCTAGTGTCACAAAGGGAGAAACTCTTTATGATACAGTAAAGACATTTGAATCAATTGGGTATGACATGGTGGTGATCCGTCATTCTCAAGATGAGTATTTTAAAGAATTGGAAAATATCAATATTCCAATTTTAAATGCTGGAGATGGTGCAGGAAACCATCCAACACAATGCTTGTTAGATTTACTAACTATGCAAAATGAGTTTGGCACACTAGAAGGCTTAAATGTAGTAATCTGTGGAGATATCTTACATTCAAGAGTGGCTGCCAGTGATAAAGAAGCTTTAGAAAAATTAGGGTCAACCGTTCGTTTTGCCGGACCAAAAGAATGGGAAAGACCTGGCTATCCAACAATTGACTTTGATGAAGCCATTGAATGGGCAGACGTTGTCATGATGCTTCGTATCCAGAAAGAAAGAGGTTCTGGAATGGCCGGTATGACAGATAGTGAATACTTAGAAAAGTATGGTCTTACAAAAGAACGTTATGCAAGAATGAAAGACAAGGCTATCGTGATGCATCCAGCTCCTGTTAATCGTGGTGTTGAAATTGATACGGATTTAGTGGAAGCTGAAAAATCAAGAATTTTTGAACAAATGCACAATGGTATGTTGGTTAGAAAGGCCGTTATTAAACGTGGATTTGGTTTTGCTCCATTCAAGGAGAAAAAATAAGTATGCGTTTAATCAAAAATGGTCAAGTTTTAATTGACAATCGTCTCGAAAAGAAAGATATTTTAATTGACGAAGGAAAGATCATTCAGATTGATGATTCTATCTTGAAAGACTGTGATACAGTGGATGCCACAGGCTTAACTGTAATTCCAGGATTAGTGGATGTACATGTGCATTTTAGAGAACCTGGACACAGTGAAAAAGAAACCATTCATACAGGTAGTTTAGCGGCGGCACATGGAGGATTTACTTCTGTGTTTGCGATGCCAAATGTCATTCCTTTTCCAGATGATGTAGACACAATGAAAGACTATCAACAATTAATCAAAAAAGAATCTGTAGTACATACATATCCATATGCTTGCATTACATTAGAAGAGGCAAGTAAAGAAGTAGTGGATATGAAGGGTATCAAAGAATTAGGTGTACGCTGGTTCAGTGATGATGGTGTTGGGGTAGCTACACCAGAAATCATGAAAGAAGCCATGGAAAAGGCGAAAGAAAATGACTGCATGATTGTAGCTCATACAGAAGATATGCGTTATCGCAGACCAGGGGCTTGTGTACATGACAGTGAAGTTGTGACATCTAAGGGCTGGTTTGGAATCCCGAGTGCCTGTGAAAGTGCACAATTGATTCGTGATTTAGAAATCACAAAAGAAATAGGAAACGCTTATCATGCTTGCCACATTTCAGCTAAAGAAAGTGTAGAAGCATTAAAAAACGCAAAAGAATCAGGTTCGAATGTAAGTGCTGAAGTTACAGTACACCACTTATTATTAGAAGATAAAGATGTGGCTGGACCAAACTGGAAAATGAATCCACCTTTAAGAAGTCATGAAGACCGTATGGCTTTGATTGAAGGCTTGGAAAACGGAACATTGGATTGCATTGCCAATGACCATGCACCACACACCTCTGAAGAAAAGAAGCGTTCTATGGATAAAGCACCATTTGGGATTGTTTCATTAGAAAGCGCATTTGCCTTACTATACACAGAGTTTGTTCACCGCCAAAAGCGTTGGACATTGGCTCAATTGGTAAATTGGATGTCGGCTGCACCTGCTAAGCGTTTTGGCTTAGAGAATATAGGACAAATTAAAGAGGGCTATAATGCCGATTTGGTTTTAGTAGATTTAGAACATGAATCTTTGATCGACATAGATACATTTGAATCCATGGGGAAAAATACGCCATTTAATGGTTGGAGCGTAAATGCGCAAGTAAAGGAAACCATTGTAGATGGAAAAACAGTATGGAAAGGATAAAACATGGAAATGTATTAATGACAATTGATGATGAGAATAAACAAGAAGCACTAGAATTGGCGAAACGCTTCGCAAATATTGGATATGGAATCTATGCAACAAAGGGTACGACAGACTTATTTGAAGTTGAAGGATTGTATGTTCATGGTGCTAGTAAGATTGAAACAGAAGATGGTAAAAACGTTCTAGACATTATTCGTAATGGACGTGTAAACTTTGTCATTAACACAATGTCTAATAAGAAGAACACAAGTGCTGATGGATTCTTGATTCGTCGTGTGTCTGCAGAAAATAACATTTCTTGTATGACAAGTTTAGATACAGCGAATGCATTAGTGAAAGTTTTAGAGTCATTGAGTTTATCAATGGTTTCTATGAATGAAATGGGGAAATAGTATGCAGGAATTTGCGAAGATTCTGTCGAATGTGGAAATCGCAAAAGATATTTGGAAAATGGAATTGAAAACAGACTTAGCTAAAATAGCTAAGCCTGGTCAATTCATTGAAATCACAGTTCCAGGTTTCTATTTGCGAAGACCCATCTCGATTAGTGAAATTAAGGAAGATATTTTGGTCATTATCTACAAGGTGCTTGGTGAAGGTACTTTAAAAATGACTGAACTTGAAGGAAAATTAGATATCTTTGGTCCACTTGGAAATGGTTTTCCAATTGAAGATAAAGAAGAAGTGTTGTTGATTGGTGGAGGTGTTGGTGTACCACCACTATATGAAACAGCCAAACAATATTTAAGTAAAGATGCACGTGTAACTGTAGTATTAGGTGCAAATGATGCAGGTAGCGTATTCTATGTGGATGAATTTAAGGCTTTAGGATGCGATGTATATGTCGCAACCATGGATGGTTCATTAGGTACAAAGGGTACAGCATTAGATGCGATCAAAGAAAACAATGTGACATGTCCATTTGTGTTAAGTTGTGGACCTTTACCTATGTTGAAGGCAATCAATGAACAATATAGTGAAGGCTATATTTCATTAGAAGCTCGTATGGCATGCGGTCTAGGTGCTTGTATGGGATGTGTTGTGAAAGATGTAGAAGGACATTCATTACGTGTATGTAAGGATGGTCCTGTATTTGAAATGGGAAAGGTGGCTTTATAATGGATATTTCAGTAAAACTACCTGGATTAAATTTAAAAAATCCAATTATTCCAGCTAGTGGATGTTTTGGATTTGGTAAAGAATATGCCGAACTATATGATTTGAGTGTATTAGGTGGTATTGCCATTAAATCGGCTACGCCACAAGAGCGTTTTGGAAATCCTACACCAAGAATTGCCGAAACTCCAATGGGAATGTTGAATGCGATTGGTCTACAAAATAAGGGCGTAGATTCAATTATCAAAAATGAACTTCCGTTCCTTGCACAGTATGATACAGAAATCATGGCCAATGTGGCGGGTGCATGTGAAGAAGATTATGTAGAGGTTATCAAGAAATTAAATGATCAGCCAGTAATCAAGGCGTATGAATTAAATATTTCTTGTCCTAATGTAAAACATGGTGGTATTGGTTTGGGAACGAAACCTGAGCTTGCAGCACATGTGACAAAGATTTGTAAGGAAGCAGCTACAAAACCTGTATATGTGAAGCTTTCACCAAACGTAACAGATATTGTAGAAATTGCCAAAGCTGTTGAAGAAGCCGGTGCAGATGGTATTGTATTGATCAATACTTTAATGGGTATGCGCATCAATTTGAAGACGGGAAAACCATTACTTGCCAATGTGACAGGTGGTCTTTCTGGTCCTGCCATTAAGCCAGTTGCATTAAGAATGGTATATCAAGTGGCACAAGCTGTAAATATTCCAATCATTGGTGTTGGTGGAATTACTTGTGCAGAAGATGTATTGGAATTCTTAAATGCTGGGGCAAGTGCTGTTGAAGTGGGTGCCCAAAACTTTGTGGATCCTTATGTATGTCCAAAAATCATTGAGGATCTTCCAAAAGTATTAGAGAAATATGGATATAAGAATATTGAAGAAGCAGTTGGAAGGAGTTTTAAATAATGAGTAAGACAATTGTAGCACTAGATTTTTCTAGTAAAGAAGAAGTTGTAGATTTCTTAAAACAATTTGATGAACCTGTATATGTAAAGATTGGTATGGAATTAACATATGCGTGCGGTTTAGAAATGGTAAAAACAGTGAAGGAAATGGGTCACCACATTTTCTTAGACTTGAAATTGCATGATATTCCAAACACAGTTAAGGGTGGAATGAAAAACTTAGCGAACTTAGGTGTAGATATTGTCAATGTACACTGTGCTGGTGGTATTGCGATGATGAAGGCTGCCATTGATGGTTTGAATGAAGGGGCTAAAGATGGAAAACGTCCTATGTGTATCGGTGTAACTCAGCTTACTAGTACTTCTAAAGAAGCTATGAATAACGAATTAGGAATTCCAGGTGAAGTGATTGATTGTGTTATTAAATATGCGAAGAATGCCAAAGAAGCAGGCTTAGATGGTGTTGTATGTTCCGTACATGAAGCTAAGGCGATTCACGAAGCTTGTGGAGAAGACTTCTTAACAGTTACTCCTGGTATTCGTTTGGCAAGTGATTCTAAAGATGATCAAAAGCGTGTCGCGACTCCTGCATTTGCGAAAGAACAAGGTTGTGACTATATCGTAGTTGGTCGTTCAATTACGAAGAGTGCTAACCCAGTTGAAACATATAAGGAAATTGAAGCAACTATGTCAAAATAAGGTGTGAGATATCACATCTTTTTTTTACTTTTCTTGTTGAAATTTTTATGATTTGTGGTAGTATACTAAACAGAGAAAATATAGTATTTTTTTCAAAAGGAGGATACGTATGATCAAGAATCCAGCTTTGTTTGTGAAAAAAACGTCAGCGGTTGAGGTGAATAGTATTCTTCGTAGTGCTATACTTTTTAATAGTTCTATTTAAAGATTGGCAATGTATTGTTTGCTAATCTTTTTTTTGAGTAAATAACAGAAAGGACAAATTATGGAAAGACTTTTGATTTTAGAGGATGGAAGTGTATATCGCGGAACAGCGTTTGGTAGTGACAACTTCCAAATTGGTGAATTGGTATTTAATACGTCAATGACGGGTTATCAAGAAATTTTGACAGATAATTCATATTGTGGACAAATTGTAATGATGACATATCCATTGATTGGTAACTATGGAATCAACCGTGATGATAATGAAAGCATGGTTCCATGTGTATTTGGATTTGTCGTTAAGGACTATTGTGAATTTCCAAGCAATTTCAGATGTTCAGAAACATTAGATGATTTCTTAAAACGTGAAAATATTCCAGGTATTTATGATATTGATACACGTGAAATCACAATGAAGATTCGTAACGTAGGTACCATGAAGGCAGTTATGGCTGATGTGGATGCCAATGTAGATGCGGTAGTTGCTGGTTTAAAAGCCGCTGATTTCTTACATGATCAAGTGGCTCGTGTTTCGACGAATAAAGTATTCCCAATCCCAAATCGTGGTAAGAAAGTTGTATTGATGGATTTTGGGGCAAAATTAGGTATTGTTCGTGAACTGTCAAAACGTGGATGTGATTTAGTGATTGTTCCATATGATACACCAGCAAGCACAATCCTATCTTATCGTCCAGATGGCGTTATGTTGTCGAATGGTCCTGGTGATCCTACCGATGTAAAAGTCGCTATTGAAACGATTAAAGAATTGATTCCTCAAACGGTTGTATTTGGAATTTGTCTAGGTCATCAGTTGATTTCTTTGGCTTGTGGTGCAAAAACATATAAATTGAAATTTGGACACCGTGGAGCTAACCATCCTGTAGTTAATCTTTCAACAGGTAAAGTAGAAATTACTTCTCAAAACCATGGTTTTGCGGTAGATATTGATAGTTTGAAGGATACGCGTTTGGAAATGACACACCAAGCATTAAATGATAAGAGTTGTGAAGGTGTTCGCCATAAAGATTACCCATGTTTTGCGGTGCAATATCATCCAGAAGCAAGTGCAGGACCTGAAGATTCTCGTTACTTGTTTGATCAATTTATTGAATTAATGGAGGAGAATAAAAATGCCTAAACGTACAGATATCAAAAAAATCTTAGTGATCGGTTCTGGTCCAATTATCATTGGTCAGGCTGCTGAATTTGATTATGCCGGAAGTCAGGCATGTCAATCCCTTCGTGAAGAAGGATATGAAGTTATTTTGATTAACTCAAACCCTGCCACAATCATGACAGATACAGCCATCGCAGACCGTGTTTATATTGAGCCTTTGACTGTTGATTTCGCAAAACGAGTTATTTATAAAGAAAGACCCGATGCCATTTTAGGATCATTAGGTGGTCAAACAGGATTAAATCTAGTTGTAGAATTACATGAAGATGGAATCTTAGATGAGTTTGGTGTAGAAATTTTAGGTACAGACTTACATGCAATCAACCGTGCAGAAGATCGTGAATTGTTCCGTTCTTTAATGCAGGAAATCAATGAGCCAGTACCAGAAAGTATGATTGTTCATACAGTAGAAGAAGCTGTTGAATTCGCAAAACGCGAAGGATATCCATTAGTTGTTCGTCCAGCTTATACACTTGGTGGAACGGGTGGAGGTTTTGCCGATGATGAGGCTGAACTTCGTGAAATTTGTGATTCAGGTTTAAAGGCAAGTCCAGTTCATCAATGTTTGATTGAACAAAGTATTGCAGGATATAAAGAAATTGAATATGAAGTAATGCGTGATGCCAAAGATAATGCGATTGTTGTATGTAACATGGAAAATATTGATCCAGTAGGTGTGCATACTGGAGACAGTACGGTTGTTGCGCCAGTTCAAACTTTGACAGATCGAGAAAACCAAATGCTTCGTAATGCATCTTTAAAAATCATTCGTGCATTGAAGATCTGTGGTGGATGTAACGTTCAGTTGGCATTGAATCCAGATAGTTTCAAATATTATGTCATCGAAGTTAATCCTCGTGTATCTCGTTCATCTGCTCTAGCTAGTAAGGCAACAGGATATCCAATTGCGAAGATTAGTGCTAAATTAGCGGTTGGTTTAGGTTTAGATGAAATTATTAACCCAATTACTAAAACAAGTTATGCATGTTTTGAACCTGCATTAGACTATATTGTAACGAAATTTGCACGTTTCCCATTTGATAAATTCCCTAATGCGGATCGTCATTTAGGAACACAAATGAAGGCAACTGGTGAAATTATGTCCATTGGACGTAACTTTGAAGAATCTTTCTTGAAGGCAGTTCGTTCTTTAGAGATGAAAGTGGATCATATATACAAAAAAGAATTGGTTGGATTAACGAAAGAAGAATTACTTGAAAAAATCAAGAAGTGTGATGATGAAAGAATCTTCGCTGTTACACAATGGCTTCGTGATGGATATGATATGGAAACCATTCATAATGTAACGAAAATGGATGATTTCTTCTTGTGTCACTTGTCAAGAATTATCAGCTTAGAAAAGCTAATGATGGAAAATCCAAAAGATGTTGAAGTTTTACGTAAATTAAAGAAATACGGCTTTGCGGATAGCTACATTGCACGTAATTGGGATATGAAAGAATTCGACTTATATAACTTGCGTAAAGAAAATGGAATCATGCCAGTATATAAGATGGTAGATACTTGTGCGGGTGAGTTTAAGAGTGCAACTCCATACTTCTATTCAAGTTATGAACATAAGAACGAATCTGAGGTAACAGACCGTAAAAAAATCGTTGTATTAGGTTCAGGACCAATTCGTATCGGACAAGGTGTTGAGTTTGACTATGCGACAGTACATTGTGTACAGACTTTGCGTGAAGAAGGCTATGAAGCTATCGTCATCAACAACAACCCTGAAACTGTATCAACCGATTTCTCAATTAGTGATAAATTGTATTTTGAACCACTAACTACAGAAGATGTAATGCACGTAATTGATTTAGAAAAACCATTAGGTGTTATTGTTCAATTTGGTGGTCAAACCGCAATCAACTTAGCCGATTCATTGGTAGAACATGGTGTTAAGATTCTAGGTACTTCACTACACTCTATTGATTTAGCGGAAGACCGTCATGAATTTGAAGCGATGTTACATAAATTGAATATTCCTCAACCAAAAGGTGAAACTGCAGTAACAGTAGAAGAATCACTCGTTATTGCCAATAAGATTGGTTATCCAGTACTTGTTCGTCCAAGTTATGTATTGGGTGGTCGTGCCATGGAAATCGTACATAATGATGATGAATTAAGAGTATATATGGCAACAGCCGTAAAGGAAATCAGTCATGATGCACCAATCTTAGTTGATAAATATATTGTTGGTAAAGAACTAGAAATCGATGCGATTGCGGATGGAAAGAACGTATATATTCCAGGTGTAATGGAACATATCGAGCGTGCGGGTATTCACTCTGGTGACTCAATTAGTGTATATCCTACACAGATCATCAATGAGAAGGTGAAAGAAACGATCATTGATTATGGAACAAGAATTGGTGAAGGCTTTGAATTTGTTGGTTTATACAACATTCAGTTCATTGTAGATAAAGAAAATAATGTCTATGTATTAGAGGTAAACCCACGTTCCTCTCGTACCGTACCATTCTTATCTAAGATTACAGGTGTTCCTATGTCTCAAATTGCGACTAAGTGTGTATTAGGTGAAAGTATTGAAGATCAAGGCTTAACACCAGGATACCATCCTGAAGATAAAGAAAGAGTCTTTGTCAAAGCACCAGTATTCTCATTTGCGAAATTACGTAGTGTAGATACAGTCTTAGGACCTGAAATGAAATCTACAGGTGAGGCTTTGGGTAGTGATGTCAACTTAGAAAAAGCATTGTACAAAGCTTTAGTAGCTTCAGGAATCAATATTCCTTTACATGGAAGTGTATTACTAACAATTGATGATGATAATAAACAGGATGCTTTAGAAATCGCAAAACGTTTCTATAACATTGGATATGGTATTTATGCGACGAAGGGAACAGCTAAATTCTTAGAAGATAATGGCTTATTTGTACATGTAGCGGCCAAAGTCAATGAGGATAATGGAAATGAAACGGTATTGGATATTATTCGTCATGGACATGTAAACTTTGTCATCAACACAATGTCAAATAAAGATAATTCTACAAGTAAAGATGGATTCTTGATTCGTCGTGTATCTGCAGAAAATAATATTTCTTGTATGACAAGTTTAGATACGGCACATGCCTTAATTAAAGTATTGGAATCTTTGAGTTTCTCAATGATTTCTATGAATGAAATGGGTAAATAGAGTGTGAGAAATCACACTCTAATTTTTTGGCGCAATAAATTTGGATGGGGTTAGGTGAATTTGCTCTCCAAGAATTTAAGGGGCGGCATATACCCCAAAACGGTTTATAGCTGATATTGGGCTCAGACAACATTTAGTTGTCTGGGTCCATTTTTTCAACCATTTTAACGCTTCCGTCATCCTTGTCGATTTCAAAATCAATACCTTTTTCTAAGACCAACATACATCTGTTTCTGAATCGTTCCCAATTGCGATAGCCATTAGCTGCTTTTGTAACCAATTTGATGATCGCATTACGATTCTCCATCAGTGCATTGTTGATTCTTTTCTGTTCTACAGTAATTTCTCCTGTGTCTTTCGATACATTATATTCAGCTTTTGATGTACAGAATGAGTTAATGATTTCAACTTTCCAATTACTCAATGTTTTACTGAATGCCACTAGTTCTTCAATGTTACTTTCTCTAAGATGTTTGATGACTTTTTCAATGGCTTCAGGGGCTGCTTTGATTGTATTCGAAACATAAAAATCCGTGACTTCATCCTTTAATTCCCAGGCTTTATTGATATCCGGATGAATAGATACCAACTTTTGTGCTATATCATATGGATTCAGATAGGCTCTGAAATGTGCATTATAATATCTTTTTCGAGTTACATCGAACAGTCTCTTTTTATCTTTGCACATCGCATTGTTGAAATGTTTGAAGAGGAATCTGTTCTGATGTTTAAGCAGGTAATAGGCATCTTTTTGTTCCTGTGTCCTGTCCTTATAATTGATACATCCATATGGTTTCATGATTCTTAGTCGTATTGAATCTACTTTTCGGTTCAATTCCTGTGCTACGTGATAACGGTCCACCACATGAAGTGAATGTTTAAAGTGTTTTCGTATGATCCTTCTATATGGTTCGTACATATCGGTAGCTATAAATTCAACCTGATCTTTTTCGTATTTTGGAATCTTTGAATAATATTCATCTAGATAATCATAGCGTCTACTAGGAAGAATATCGATAGGGCGTCCAGTCTGCTGATCAATCAGTACGCAAACATATTTACTGTGTGTATCTTGTGAATAGAATGCGTAGTTCTCATCTGTAGACATAATTCTTGGCAGTTTCGCCCTTGGAATATTTACCGTCGCATCAAATATAGAAGCTACAGTTGTAGGTGATATATGATATCTTTCCGCAATAGATACAAATGTTTCGCTAGGTTTTGTGAGATCTTTCATCACACAAAGAATGACAGAAGAAGATATCTTCATCCTTTTGAATACGAATGGATTGATTTCATAATAGGTTGTATGGCAGATTGGACAAATATAGCGTCTGGCATGGTATACAAGAACACATCCCTTATCATTTAGAATGGAATGATTGATTTTTTTAGCTACATATCCCTTGATTTTGACAGATTCGTTGCCACAATCAGGACATGGTGGTCTTTTGTCCGTCAGTTTAAGGTCAATAACCACCTGTTTGTTTCTAACGATACTTGTACATGACTCAATACAGTCTATTTCAAGGCCGAAAGTATTACATATGGTGATTGTATTATCGTAAGAATCGTTCATAGTTCGTTTCACCTCCAGCATATTCTTATCTGATTTCAGTATAGGAATATATGAAACGAAACTCTAACGAAGGTGTGTTGGTGATATGAAAAATCCGAAATAAATAGTTTTTTTAATACGATTCTTTATGATTGAGTGGATGGTTGAGAAGAAACGAGTGAAAACAGGGAATGGTTCCAATGAAGAAAATTTAAAACGACGTTTCCAATAATCTTTATAAGTAATATTCATTTCAGTATTGGAATTCAAAGCATTCTGGATATTAAGTATGATATGTAGAAAATAAGGGAGAACAGTAGTTGGCAAAACAATATGAGTGGATCCACAACCCTTACAATGAACACGCTGAATCAAAAGCTCAATACGAACCATATCTTCATTGATGAAATTTCTTGGATGAGTACCATAAAGAATAAGAAGACCAATCATACCACATTTAGGACAAGGAACTGAAGTGAGTAATGGAATGAAAGATTCAATAAAAGTATTATAAGCCTCTTGATTTTGTGTGACGTTGTCAGTAGTATAAAAGTATAACATAAGCATACCTTTCAGGTGGCTTGGTGGGGGAAAAGCGAGGGAAACAAATCTTGGCGGAAATGTATTTCGCTTTTTCTTTTGGCTTAACAGATACATTGGTGACTTGTTGATATAACTGACATTAATGATGTCTATTTAAGATTTATTGTATAAGTGTAAACGAAAGAGAGACTACACTTATGACAAGAACTTCAAAATATTTAAACCAAGATACTAT
>OCPT01001442.1_pt1 | contig 13604 bp, 23 predicted proteins | sample 1538741 | NCBI WGS metagenome assembly OCPT01 (sample SAMN04571723, study PRJEB22368) | human gut metagenome | biome: human gut; material: stool | host: Homo sapiens | place: Luxembourg | collected 2012-12-06 | reverse complement strand
GTGGGAAAAATCATTTTAGAGCAGATTGCACAGAGGAAGAATTAGAATATTGGAAAGCATTATGCAAATATGATTCTATAGAGAATAAAGGTAAATGTTATTATAGGGAGTTTCCAGTTAGTAAAAATAAAAAGATTTTTTATGCTAAAGATAATCCAAATATGACAGCAGAAGAATTAGAGTTAATTCGTAAAAAATTAGGATGATTTAATGAACAATTCAAAAAATAGAAGTTTGAATATATTATGAAGTAAATGGGGTGCGATTATTGAAAATTAAAGATTTAATAAAGAAACTAGAAGAGTTAGATGGTGAAAAAACTATAGGAATTATTGATTATGAAGAAGGTAAAGAAGAGTTAAATTTACTTGTTCTTAGAAATAACTACGCCAATGGCAAAAGTGATTATTTGATTGAGTAAAATAATTCGGATTCTAAAAATTAGAATTAAAGAATAATTCAAAAAAAAGAGAAAGATTATTTAGTTTTAGATGTTGCAAAGCATACAGAAACAGGTGAAGATTTAGTAATCTATAAAGCCTTATATGGGAGTAATAATGTTTATGCAAGACCTATAAAAATGTTTTTAAGTGAAGTAGATCATGAAAAATATCCAGATATTAAGCAAAAGTATAGAATAGAACTTGTAGAGGAATAACTTTGCACAAAATTTGCACTATGACGTTGTAGATTACAATAAATATATATAATATAATAAAACCATATTTCTGGTATGATTATTCCAAATATTTCTCTTACCCTTTATAATATTGAGTAAAAAGCATTTACCCTTAGACGGTAGGTGCTTTTTTATTTTATATGAAAGTTGGTGAGAACATGGAGAAAGAGTATTTAATATTAAAGTGTAAGAAGTGTAGAAAGACAACATTTGTATTATATAGAGAAGTAGATTTCAATGGATTCTTAGTGTGTTCTCATTGTAGCAGTAAAAGTGTAAAGGTAGTAGGGAACACAGATGATGCAAGGGAGTGCATGGGTCATGCAGTATATAAAAGAGAAAAAGGTGCTTTAAAGCAAATAAGATAGCAGGATATTTACAACAAGAGGTAAGTACCCTGCTATTTTTATATATAAACATAAAAGGAGTTGTTGTGGTATGTTAAAAGTTTTATTAGAAAAGCATGTTAGAATGTTGTGGTCAAATAATGGTAATGAAATTTGGTTTAGTGTAAATGATGTTGCTGATGAATTAGGAGTAATTAATGTAAGGCAGTTATTGCCGAATATTGATAAAGAGTATAGAAAGAAATTTAAAGAATCAGATGTATATAAAGTATACAACCGAAATTTTGAAACTCCTATAAATAATAGAGGAGAATTATTTATCTCTGAAGAGGCAGTTTACAATATATCATTTAGAAGTAATAAACCAGAAGCTAAATTATTTACTAAGTGGGTAAGTACTGTATTAAAACAAATAAGAGTAAATGGTTATTATATAGCAAGTGAAAAAGATGAGCAGTGGATAGGAATAAGAACAGACAGTAAAAGAACTAGAAGAGAGTTTACTGATGAAGTTCAGGAGTTTGTTCATTATGCTATAAATCAAGGTAGTAATAAACCTAATATGTATTATATGCATTTTACAAAGTTAGTAAATGAAAAGCTAGGAATACCTAAAGGAACTAAAAGAGAAGATTTAGATCAAGGTATTTTAATGGATATAATGGCTTTGGAAAGAGTAATGTCAATGAAATTACCTAAGCTTATTAAAAAAGAAATGAATTATAAAGATATTTACAAAGAAATAAAGAAATTAATTGAAATAATATAGAGGTGTAACATGGAGAAGATAACAAAGAATGAAGCTAAGAGATTAAGAAAACAAGGTAAGGTAGTTAAGACTACTCATAACGGATATTATCTTATGAATGTATAAAGGCTAGGTGGTGTAATGGAATGGCAAGAGCTCCAAATGAAAAAGTTAATAAGGCTCTTTCGTTATACCAAAAAGGCTACAAGTTAGTAGATATAGCTAAAGAGTTAGATATTCCAGTAGGTACTATTAGAAGCTGGAAAAATAGGTATCATTGGGATTGTGATAATAGTGCAACGTTACAAAAGAAAGATAAAAATAAATGCAACGTTGCAAATAAAAAAGTTAATAAGAAAAGTAGCAAGAAAGAACCTATCACAGATGAAGTTAAAGAGGTATTAGGAAATACTGAATTAACAGAGAAGCAAAGGCTTTTTTGTATTTATTATATTGAGGACTTTAATGCTACTAAAGCATATAAGAAAGCTTATGGTTGTAGTTATGATACAGCTAAGGTTGAAGGATGTAAAAGCCTAAAAAAACCTAACATAAAAAAAGAGATAGATAGAATTACTAAAGAGTGCTTAGAAGAGCAGGAAGTAGAAGCTAAACTATTAAATAAAAGGCTATTTGAAACTTATATGAAGATAGCTTTTGCAGATATAAATGACTACTTAGAATATGGTAATGAAGAAGTTGAGGGAGAGCTCGGGCTATATATTAAGAACTACGTTAATATAAAACATAGTTTTGAAGTAGATGGTACATTAATAAGTGAAATTTCCCAAGGTAAAGATGGCATTAAGATAAAGCTACAGGATAAAATGAAAGCTTTAGATTGGATTGATAAGCATTATGGAGAAGGAACTCCAGAGCAACAAGCTAAGATAGACAAATTGAGAGCTGAAACATTAAAGCTTAATCCACCAGAAGCTATTATTGATGGAAAACCATTTGAGTTACCAGCAAGAGTAATAGCACCACCTTACTTAGCAGCTTTATATGATATTGAAGATAAAGAGCATAGAGAATATATATTTTATGGTGGAAGAGGTTCTACAAAATCATCATTTGTTGGTTTAGAAATAGTTAATCTTATTAAGAAAAATCCTACAATGCATGCTTTATGCTGTAGAAAAGTATCTAATACATTAAAAGATTCAGTATTCAATCAAATTAAATGGGCAATAAGCGCTTTAGGATTAGATGAAGAGTTTACCTCAACAGTATCTCCAATTGAAATTACTTATAAACCTACTGGACAAAAGATTTATTTTAGAGGGGCAGATGATCCAACTAAAATTAAATCTATAAAACCTCCATTTGGATATATAGGTATAGTGTGGTTTAACCTAAAAAATTCAGACCACGTAAAACCCTTTAAATTCGGTGAAACTCTTACTGCGTAAAGGCAAAGACGATACCGAGCGAAGCTTATTTAACATTGAGTAAATTAGTCTTTCATAGTATAATATAAGTACCAATTAATGAGAAAAGAGTGATATTATGAGAGAAGAATGGAAAGAACTAAAAGAAAGTCAAGGAAAGTATCTAATAAGTAATTATGGAAGAGTGAAGAGTTTAAAATCTGGTAGAGAAAAGATTTTAAAAACTAGAAAAACTCATGATGGTTATTTATGGTATTCCCTAAGCTTTCAAGGAAAGGCAAAGACTATGAGAGCTCATAGATTAGTAGCTGAATACTTCATAGATAATCCTTTCAATAAGCCTACAGTAAACCATATAGATGGTAATAAAGAAAATAATAGAGTTGATAACTTGGAATGGTCGACTTTAAAAGAGCAAATGCAACATGCGTATAGCAATAACTTAAAAGAACCAGTACAAGGCATTTTACAAGGTAATTCAGTTTTGACTGAAAAAGAAGTAAAAGAAATACGAGAGATTTATAAAAGTCATTCAAAGGAATTTGGGATGATAGCTTTGGCTAAAAAATACAATGTAAGTGTATCAACTATAAATAAATGTGTAGGAAGAAGAAGTTATAAAAATGTTAAATAAGAACGTGTAACGACTATCGAAAGCACTTATCAATAGCTATTGTTAATTCAATAGCTTATTTTTATGGAAGCGAGTAGAGTAGGGCTCAAGCGAGTTCGAAAAAGAGGGGTAGTTATAAAACTACATGAGATAGTCTGAGCTATATAGAAATATATAGAGATTGTATGGAAGCGATACAGTCGTAACATAATTGTGAAGAACTAGACCAATTTGCAGGACCAGAAGAGATAAGAAATATTGAACAGTCAGCAATTCGTGGTGGAGATGATGCTTATATATTTAAATCATTTAATCCACCTAAGACAGCTAATAACTGGGCTAATAAATATATTAAAATACCTAAAGAAAATCAATACCAATTACATACTACTTACTTAGATGTTCCTAAGAAATGGCTAGGTAAGACATTCATAGAAGAGGCAGAGCACTTAAAGGAAGTTAATCCAACTGCTTATGAACATGAGTATTTAGGCATTGCTAATGGTAATGGTGGTAATGTATTTGATAATGTTGTTATTAGAGAAATTACTGATGATGAAATTAAAGTATTTGATAGAATTTATAGAGGAAATGACTGGGGTTGGTATCCGGATCCTTTTGCATTTAATCAAATGCATTATGATGCTAATAGAAAAACACTTTATATTTTTGATGAAATACATGAAAATAAAAAGTCTAATAAAGAAACTGCTGAATTAATTAAACAACATGGAGTAGGCCCTAATGATAGGATTACAGCAGATAATGCAGAACCTAAATCTATTGGAGATTACAAGGATTATGGATTATTCTGCAGAGGAGCTAAGAAAGGTCCAGGAAGTGTTGATTATAGTATGAAGTGGTTGCAATCATTAACTCAGATAGTCATAGATAAAAAAAGGTGTCCACATACTGCTGATGAGTTCTTAGACTATGAATATGAAAGGACTAAGGATGGAGAAATAATAAGTGGCTATCCAGACAAAGACAATCATCACATTGATGCATGTCGTTATGGACTTGAAGAAGTATGGAGCAGGAGGGGACAATAAATAATGTTTGAAAAATTTAAAGGTTTTATACAAAAGGTGGTGAGTAAGATGTTTAATAAAGGTACTATACAAGAAGCTTTAAAAGTAGATGTAGCTGTAAGTAATGAAATGGCTAATGCTATAGATTTATGGAATATGATATATGAAAATAAAGCACCTTGGTTAAATAAAAATGTTAAATCATTAAACTTAGGAGCCACCATTGCAAGTGAAGTAGCTAGAATGGTAACAGTAGAATTTCAATCTGAAATAACCAAGAATGATTATTTAAATGAGCAATATCAAAGAGTATTAAAGGACTTAAGGAGATATGTAGAATATGGATGCGCTAAAGGTGGATTAGCTTTTAAACCATATATAGATGGAAATGAAATAGCAGTTGATTATGTACAAGCTGATAGATTCTTTCCAACTCAATATAACTCTAAAGGTGAGGTTACTGCAGCTGTATTCTTAGAGCAAAAGATAGAAGGCAAGAAAACTTATACTAGACTTGAATACCATGAGTTAACTAACGAGGTATATAAAATTACTAATACTGCATATGTAAATGAAACTGCATTAATAGGAAATAATAACAATAGTAATCTTGGAAAGCCAATAACATTAACAGAAGTTGATGAATGGGCAAGTTTACAGCCAATAACAACTATTAAAAATGTTAATAAACCACTATTTTCTTATTTTAAAATACCTTTTGCAAATACTATTGATTTTACATCTCCTTTAGGAACTTCAATTTATTCTAGAGCGGTTGATTTAATAAAGCAAGCAGATGAACAGTGGGGAAGGATACTTTGGGAGTACGAAGGTAGTGAATTAGCTATAGATGTTGATATAACTGCATTTAGAAAAGATGAACATGGTAATTTAAATGTTCCTCATGGAAAAGATAGATTATATAGGCAATTAGATCTTGATGATAATACTAAATGGAATGTATTTTCACCAGAGATAAGAGATTCAGCTTACTTTAATGGTCTTAATAATATTCTTAAAAGAATAGAGTTTAATTGTGGTTTATCTTATGGAACAATTAGTGATCCACAGGAAGTAGATAAAACTGCTACTGAAATAGTTAGCTCTAAACAAAGAATGTATTCAACAGTAAATGATATTCAAGGAGCATTAGAAAGTGCATTAGATGATTTAATTTATGCTATGAGTGTTTGGGCAAAATTAGCAAGGTTGTCAATGGATAAATATGAGGTTTCATATAACTGGGATGATAGTATTGTAGTTGATAAGGATACTGAATTAGCGAGTATGCAAGCTGATGTTGCAGCAGGAATTATTAGACCAGAGCTTTATATCATGAAGAAATATGGTGTAACAGAAGAAGAGGCTATTAAGATGATGCCTAAAGTAGAGAATACATTAACTAAATCACCTTTTGATGAGGAATAGAGGTGTTAACTTATGGCTTTAACTCCAAAACAACTTCAAAATATTCCTGAAAATATAGTTCAGCTTTATAGAGATTTAGAAGAGTTTATCATTGATGATATTGCTAGAAGAATAGCTAAAACTGGGCAGCTTACTGAAACTGCTAAATGGCAACTAGAAAGAGCTAAAGATTTATCTATGGATGATATAGAAAAGGAAATACAAAGAGTTTTAGGATTAGCTAATAAAGATATAGAGAATACCTTTAAACAAAGTGCTTTAACTTCAATACAGGCTGAGAATAAAATCTATGAAGAGGCTGTTAAAAAGCAAATCAAAATTAAGGGCAATAGTAATTTAGAAAAATTACTTGAAGCTGCTATAAAACAAACTAAAGGAGAACTTAAAAATATAAGTCAATCTTTAGGATTTGCCCAAATTATAAATGGAAAGATAGTCTATAAAGATATAGCAAAGTTTTATCAAGATAGTGTAGATTTAGCACTGGCTCAAGTTAATAGCGGTGTCTTAGATTCTAATTCAGCTATTAGACAAGCTATTAAGAAATTAGCTGATAGTGGGTTAAGGACTGTTGATTATGAGAATGGTTGGAGCAATCGAGTTGATGTTGCTGTAAGAAGAGCGGTAGTAACTGGAAGTAATCAGATGTGTCATAAAATGACTGAGTTAACCATGAAAGAATTAGAGTGTGAGTTTGTAGAAACTACAGCTCATGCAGGAGCACGACCAGACCATCAAGAGTGGCAAGGACAAGTTTTCTGTTATAGAGGTAAGAGTGACAAATATCCTGATTTTGTAGAGAAAACTAGATATGGTTATGGAGATGGACTTGGAGGATATAACTGCAGACATAGTTTTTATCCCTTCTTTCCTGGAATAAGTAAAAGAGCTTACAGTGAAGAACATCTTAATAACATAGATCCAGAGCCTTTTGAGTATGATGGAAAGACTTATACTTACTATGAAGCACTTCAACACCAAAGGAAGTTAGAAACTAATATAAGAAAAAAGAAAAGAGAGCTTATAACTTATAATGCAGCAGGATTAAAAGATTATTTTAATAATAGCAGTATTTTATTAAATAGATTAAAGAGTGAATATAAGTCATTTTCTAATGCAGGAGATTTAACTGTAAGAAATGATTTAATGCAAGTGTATAAATATGGACAAAGTATATCTCAAAAAGCAAGGAGGAAATGAAAATGAATTTAAAAGAAACAGTTCCAATGATGGAAAGTGTAGACTATAAAGACAGATTTAAAGCAGAGTATTTACAATTAAAAATAAGAATGACTGGATTAAGTAATATGCTTAAGAAATATAAAGCGGGGACTTTAACATTTAAGCCATCTTGTAGTTATGATTTATTAAATGGTCAATTAAAATCAATGGAAATGTATGCTAAATATTTAGAAGAGAGAGCAGAGATAGAAAATATAGAATTAGGAGTGAGAAGGTAATGAATGAAAAAGAGTTTTTAGAATGGTGTAAACAAGAGGTATGCGACTATACTAATAAACACTTAGATAAGTCAGATAATAAGGAAATAACTGTAGATGATGTATTTATGGTATGGAGTTGTAAAGCACTGCAAAATAATAAAGCATTACTTAGTACAACTCTATTTGATGGAATGTATTATGAGTGTACATACAATGGAGATAAAAAAGAAATGTATGTAGATGCTTATAAGAAGTGGGAAAATTATAAAATTGAAAAATAATTAAGTCTTAGGAAACTAAGGCTTTTTATTATGACTAAAAACTGACCTACCTTACAAGTCGTTAAACTGTAAAAGGCAATAGACTAAGCAACAGTCGTAAAACAGCGTAATTGAGGAGGAATAAAACATGAAGAGAGATTTTTTAAAAGGATTAGGTTTAGATGATTCTATTATAGACCAAATAATGGACGAGAATGGTAAAGATATTCAAAGAGAAAAAAATGCGGTTAATAAAGTCAATCAAGACCTAGAAAAGTACAAAGCTGAAAATGAGGGTTTAAAAACTCAATTAAGTGAGGCAAACACTCAAATTCAATCATTTAAGGAAATGGACATTGATGGTATTAAGGCTAGTGCTGAAGAGTGGAAAACAAAGTATGAAACAGATACTAAAGCTCTTAATGAAAAGATTGCAGCTAAAGATTATGACTATGCTATTAAGGACTTCATGAGTAACTATAAATTTATTGATGATGATGTTAAAGAAACAGTAATCAATAAGTTTAAAGCTAAGGAATTTAAACTAGAAGAAGGAAAATTCTTAGGCGGCGAGGACTTTATGAAGGAATATAAAGAAAATCATAAATCTTTATTTATTTCAGATGAACCACAAGATCCAATTCCTGAAATAGTTAAACCTACTGGTGGAAGTAATCCATCAGGAGATGCAAATCCGTTTAAATTTAATTTTATGGGTGTAAGGCCTGTAAATAAAGAATAATAAAAAGAAAGAAGGTATTAAATTATGACAGCATTAAATTATGCAAAAGAATATTCACAAGCATTAGCACAAGCATTCCCTTATGCACTTTATTTTGGAGCATTATACAATACTCCTAACAATGGTAGATATAAATGGACTGGAGCAAAGACAATAGAAATTCCAACTATCTCAACTACAGGGAGAGTTGATGCAGATAGAGATACTATTGGGAATGCAGCAAGAAACTACAATAATGCTTGGGAAACTAAAGTTTTAGAAAATCAAAGAAAGTGGAGTACATTAATTCATCCAGCTGATATTGACCAAACTAATCATGTAGCTTCAATAGCTAATATTACTCAAGTTTATAATGAAGAGCAAAAGTTCCCTGAAATGGATGCATATACAGTATCAAAGATATATGCAGATTGGACAGGACAAAGTAAAACAGCATCTACTACTGCATTAACAGAAGATAATGTATTAGCTGAATTTGATGCTTTAATGGAAAAGATGGATGAAGCTAGAGTACCAGTAACAGGAAGAATACTTTATGTTACTCCAGCTATAAATACATTAATCAAAAATGCTAAGCAAATAACTAGAACTATCAATGTTGAAAGTACTGGATCTACAATAAGCAGAAAAGTATCAAGAATTGATGAAGTTGAAATAATAGCAGTACCATCATCTTTAATGAAAACTACATTTGACTTTACTACTGGTTGGAGTGCGGGTGGAGGTGCTAAACAAATACATATGTTCTTAGTACACCCAGCAGCAGTAATTACACCTATATCTTATCAATTTGCTCAATTAGATGAACCATCTGCAAAAACAGAAGGTAAGTATTATTACTATGAAGAATCATTTGAAGATGTATTTATCTTAAATAAGAAAGCTGATGCAATTCAATTTGTAGTTCAAGGAGAATAAAAATGAAAATAGTAATGAAAAAGAACAAGCAATTGAAGATTCCCGATGAAAAGTTGGAAGAGTTCTTAGCAATGGGATATAGCAGAATTGATGAGAATGGTGAAGTTATTACAGCTGGAAAAGCAACTACCCTAGCAGGATATGAAGCCGAAAACAATTCTCTTAAAGCTGAAAATGCTGAATTAAAGAAAGAAATAGAAAATCTTAAAGCTGAAAATGCTAAACTTAAAGAGAATAATTCGGGAAAAGATAAGGATCAAGAAAAAAAGTCTAAAAGTAAGGCTTAATTATCAGGAGGTATTCAATGGCTGCAGTAGTAGATTATGAATATTATTCAGTTACTTATGGAGGCTCTGAAATGCCTCCTTTAAAATTTAATGCTTTAGAGTTAAGAGCTAGAAAATATATAGATGGTATAACTTGCAATAGAATTGATTATTTACAAGAAATAAGCGAGAACATAAAGTTAGCTATTTGTGCTGTTATAGATGTTCTTATTAAGCATGATGGAAAGATAATAATATCTGAAAAAACAGGAGATAATTCCATTACATATGTCACACCTGATACATCAAAAGAAAAGGAAATATACAAAGAGGTTAAAGTTTATTTAGCAGATACAGGGCTTTTGTATAGAGGAGTGTAGATATGATTATAAATGCAGATATAACACTTTATAACAAATATTATGATGAAGAGGATAAATGTAATAAATACAAAAGAAGTTATCTTAGGGGTGTAAATTATAGAAGTAGTTATGGAACTACTTTATCAAGTAAATCTATTAATAATAATGATGAAAATATAATTTATATACCTTTTAGCGTTTGTTCTGAAGATAAGGAATATATAAAACCTAAGGCATATGAAAAATTATCAAAATCTGAAAAAGAACATTATTTTACATTAAATTCTGGAGATATAGTTGTAAAAGGAATTATAGATTTTGAGTTAACTAATGAAAAAGGTAATAACTTAAAATCTCTTAATGAGTTTTATGATGATGTAGCTACAGTAAACAATATAAAAACATATGAGTGTGGAAGTTATAATATGAAACACTGGAAGGTGGTGTGTAATTAATGGCTACTAAAGTAACTATTAATATAGATCCAACTCAAAAAATATTATTAAAAAGGAAACTTAACAATAATGGACAGGCTCAATTATTGTTAACAAATGAAATTGCAAGATTAAGTGAACCTTATGTACCACTTCAAGGTGGAGACTTAAAGGATAAGAAAATTATAAGTAATAGTAAAATAACTTATAATATGCCTTATGCTAGAAAACAGTATTTTACTAATGCTGGATCAGGTAAAGAGGGAACTGGCAAGGGTGGTTTAAGGGGCAAGCTTTGGGTAAAAAGATGTTGGGCAGATAAAGGAAAAGATATTTGTAAAAGTGTGGCTCAGTTCGTGGGAGGTAGGTCAGAATGATAATAAAATCATTAAGAGACTATATATCACAATGTCCGTATCTTTATGAGTTTAATAAAGGAATAAATATAGATTATCTTGATAATAACTCTACTACTTATTCCATTGAAGAGGTACCATGTGAGCCTATTATAAAGAGATACATTAATGGTGATACAAAAAGACAATATGATTTTATATTTGCTAGTAGAGAAAGTTATGGCGCAGATGTATTTCAAAATATTGAGAATAGTGGTTTTTATGAGGACTTTTCAAACTGGATAGAGGAGCAAAGTGTAAAAGGTAATTTACCAAGTTTAGAAGGTAATAGAGAATCACTAGAAATAAAGGTATCTACAACAGGATATGCATTTCAAACTGATGATAACAGTGCAAGATACCAAATACAATTAAAATTAATTTATTTTCAAAAAGGAGGATTTTAAATGGCTATTAGAAAACGTAAAATACAAGCTAATTACTTAAAGGTTGGCGAAACTTTTGAGTTATTAGGGACAGGATTTACTGAATTGAATGAAAGTCCAAGTGCTCAAACAACTTCTAAGAGGTATATAAATCAATCTAGTGCTAGTCAAAGCATAACTGGGTATGAATGGAGTACAAGTTTTAATGCTGACCAAATAGTAAGTGAAAAAGCTATTGAATATATAAGAGAAATTGGAGAAATGCAAAAGACTGGCGAGGAAACTGAAACTGAATATATTATAGTTGATTTAGATAAAGAAGCTCAAACTGCAGGATATAGAGCAAGAAAATTTAATATTGCTATAGCAGTAGATTCATTTGATGATAATGATGGTGAGTTAGGAATTAGCGGAAATTTCTTAGGACAAAGTGATCCAGTTGAAGGAACTTTTGATACTTCAGCAAAAACTTTCAAAGATGGTTTTACACCTAAATCAGAATAGGAGGAATGTTAAATGATAATCAATGGAATTGAATTAGAAGATTTAAATGGACTTGATTATGAAATAGCTCAAAAAGTTGAAAAGGAGCTAGAAAAAACTCAAGGAATCCAGGCTAAAATTGCTAACTTAAAAAACTCAGAAGGCATTAAAGTCATATGTGATGCTATTAATGAAATTTTTGATAATATTTTTGGCGAAGGAACTTCAGAAAAGGTATTTAAAAATAAAAGAGATTTATTAATATCCATGAAAGCTTTTGAGGATTTATGCATGAATTATAAAGAAAGCCAAAATGCTATAAATGATATATTTAAAAAGTATTCTCCTAATAGAGCTGCTAGAAGAAATAAGTAATGAATCTGTTAATTGATTTAGTTCCTAAAACAATTACTATTGACAATAAAGAGTACGAAATTAATAGTGATTTTCGTACTTCTATTTTATTTGAATTGTTAATGCAAGATAAATCAATAAAAGATAATGATAAAATTTATCTTGCATTAGAACTTTATTATCCTAATATACCTGATGATATTAATTCAGCTATAGAAAAAATGTTATGGTTTTATAGATGTGGCAAGGATTTAATAACATCTAAAAGAAAAGGTAAAGGCAAGAGTGACATCAAAATTTACAGTTTTGAATACGATGACGATTATATTTATGCTGCATTCATGGATCAATATGGGATTGATTTGCAGGATATAAAGTATTTGCATTGGTGGAAATTTAAAGCTATGTTTAAATCTTTAAAAGAAGATACTGAAATAGTTAAAATAATGAGATACAGAAGTATGGATTTATCTAAGATTAAGGATAAAAACGAAAAAGCGTATTATAAGAAAATGCAAGAACTTTATAAAATCCCTATTTCTAAAGATGAACAAGAAAAATTAGAAGAAATTGAAAGAGCTTTATTAAATGGAGAAGATGTAAGTAAGTTATTGTAAACAGTTGTCATATAATCCTTTATATTGTATAATTTCAATGTATGTACATATAAAGGGGAGATAATAAATGAAATGTTCTAAGTGTGGAAGTGAAAATGTTAATGTACAAGCTGTCTCAATTGTTAAAAATAAAAAACATGGTTGTTTGTATTGGTTACTTATAGGTTGGTGGCTTGAAATAATTATGTGGTTATGTTTAACATTGCCTTGGCTTATTATAAAAATATTTAAACCTAAAAAAGTTACTAGTAAAGTACATAGTCAAGCAGTTTGTCAAAATTGCGGAAATACATGGAAAGTATAAAGCACTAATTTAGTGCTTTTTTATTTTATATGAGAGGTGATAAAAATAGAAAATATACGTTGCCAAAATTGTAATCAGCTATTATTGAAAGCTGATTATGTTAAGGGAGAGGTTAAATGTCCTCGTTGTAAAAAAATAAATAAATTAGAGTTTAAACAAAAAGACAGAGCTTAGAGCCACGCCTTAGAGCAGTGAGCCAATGCCTGCTTTTTTTTATTTTATAAAGAAAGTAGGTGTTTGTTATAAGCGATGGAAGAATAATTATAGATACAGAAATTGATAGTTCCGGAGCAGAAAGTGATGCTAAAAGTCTTAGTGGTAAGCTATCAAGTTTAGCTAGCAATGCATTAGGGTCTGTTGCAAAAATTACAGCTGGAATGATGACCGTAGCTACAGGAGCAGTT
>OCPT01001441.1_pt1 | contig 13619 bp, 11 predicted proteins | sample 1538741 | NCBI WGS metagenome assembly OCPT01 (sample SAMN04571723, study PRJEB22368) | human gut metagenome | biome: human gut; material: stool | host: Homo sapiens | place: Luxembourg | collected 2012-12-06 | reverse complement strand
GCCAAAATTCCATTGCCGCAGGCAATCTGGAATGAATTTTGGCTACGTTACTGTGAACAGTAACGTGTGTTTTATATTTCAGAGCAGTAAATAATTGTAGACATGAAAGTATATGAAATGTATAATCTGTATCAGAAGTTTTGTTGACAGATTTATAGGAAGATCAGTCAAAAAACTGAGATGATTATGAAAAAAGTTCCTGTAAAAGTTTTTTACGTGGGACTTTTTTTGCACCGTTTTGATGTTTACCCGAATTGGATAAGCCCTCTGTTTTAATTGGGAAAACAAGGTCACTGACACGCAGGTTATGAAACAGTAATAAATGGAAAGGAACTGGATATGAGAAAAAATCGAAAGAATGACTCCCATACCCGCAGAAAAAGAATTTGTATTGCAGCACTTCTTCTGGCAGGCAGCCTTATACCGGGAGGATGTGGAATAAAGAAAGAGAAAACATCGGACAGTGAATTGCCGGAGATTGTTATCGGAATAGATTATTTTGAACCTTACAGCTATCAGACGAGTGATGGCGAGTATAAAGGTATTGATGTGGAACTTGCAGAGGAAGCCTTTCAGAGGCTGGGTTATCAGCCTGAATTTGAGAAGGTTGTCTGGGAAGATAAAGAGAAACTTTTGTCAGATGGAACAATAGACTGTCTGTGGAGCTGCTATTCCATGAATGAAAGAGAAAACAAATATCAGTGGGCAGGACCGTATATGTACAGTCGTCAGATGGTGGTTGTAAGAGCCGAGAGTGAAATCCGGACACTTCAGGATCTGAAAGGGAAGAGGATTGCAGTTCAGGCGACTACAAAAGCAGAAGATCTCTTTCTTCATAATATAAAATCAGATCTTCCGCATGCAGAACAGGTGAACTGTTTTTCTTCGTCGAATGAGCTTTATGCTGCACTTAGAAAAAATTATGCAGATGCGATTGCGGGACATGAGGCAATGCTTGGCAGTCTGATACAGGATGGCAAGGGCGCTTACCGTATGCTGGAGGAAAGTCCTTATAAATCAGAACTTGGAATTGCTTTCAAAAAAGGAACTCACGAAGAATTGGCAGAAAAGCTTACAGAAACGCTTACAGAGATGCAAAGCGAAGGGATTACAGAAAAAATAGTTACAAAATACGGATTGGATGCGGACGAAACTCTGCCGGGAGGAGAAAGTAAATGAGCAGACAGATAAGAAGGCAGATACCGCAGAAACAGAAGAAAAAGAGGGTCGACAGAAATGCGTGTTTGCTTGTGTTTATTCTGATTTTTTCCGGAATACTGACTTTTCTTCTGCTGACAGCGAGAGATAATAGCAAGCTGAACAGTACTCTGGATGAGACCTTTGATTTTGTAAAAAACCGAATTGAAAGTTATGAGATTTATAACACCAATGATCAGGTGAAAAGCCTGGTACGTCTTTTGGACAAAACAACAGAATTAAGCAGAGTCATAGAACAGGAAGGAAATCTCAGTACAGAAATGCTAGACGAATATGCCAGGGAACAGCGCCTGACAGGAATCCTTGTACTGGATCAGAATCTGAAGGTGACAGAACAGAGTGCAAAAGATGGAGATACTATGTCGCTGTGGCAGAAGCTGATCAAAAGTGATTATGTACGTGATATTGCAGAGCATCCGGAAAAGACTTATACCACTCGTCTGAGAAATAAAGGAAAGATCTATGATTTTGCGGCAGTGGCAAGACAGGATGCAGCAGGTATCCTGATCACATATGCGCAGAAGGAGGAAGTAAATGAGCTTAACGGAGATCTGACGATGGCATCGTTATTTTCTGACTTTCCTTTTGAGATGAATGGAAGTGTTGTGATCTGTGATGATGATAAGGTTGTCAGTACAAACAGACAGGAGCTGACTGCCCGCTCTATAGAAGAAGCAAAAAGTCAGTATAAAAATAAATTTGAGGTAGATGAGAATGGAATTGTCCATCTTCGTTCAGAGACAGGAAACTGGTTCGGACGTCGGGAGAAGATCAAAGACTACGATGCATATATCTTTTTCCCGGAAAGTCAGGTGTACATCACACGAAATATTATATGTGTGATTTATGTGCTGCTTGCACTGCTTCTTTTCTTACTTTATCGGGTGAACAGGAGCAGAACAGAAAAGAGAAGTATCCTTCAGGACCAGAAAAGACTTCGGGTGATCAATGCACTGGGGCATGCATATGCCTCTATTTCTCTTGTGAATCTAAAAACAGAGGAAATCGAAATCCTGAAATCTTCAGGAAATATGAAGCCAGATCAGAAAGGGGATATGCTTTTCAAAGCGCATCAGGAAGAACTTATAAGGCAGGTGATTGCAGAGCCATTTCAGAAGGCATACTGGGAATTTGTCGATATAAGTACGGTGGCAAAACGTCTGGAAGAACGTGAAACGCTGAGTTTTACAGCTCGGACAGTGGATGAAAGATGGATGACAATGATCATTGTGCCACAGGGATATGATAAAGATGGGAAATTGTGTACAGTTCTGGTTGCAATCCGTGATGCGACAGAAGAAAAAGAACGTGAGATTGCGCAGGATAGGAATCTGAGAAATGCACTTGCGGCTGCAGAACATGCGAACAGGGCGAAAACTGTGTTTCTGAATAATATGTCTCATGATATCCGCACGCCGATGAATGCGGTCATTGGATTTACTGCGCTTGCGACAACACATATTGACAATAAGGAGCTCGTTCTGGATTATCTGAAAAAAATCCATATATCCGGTCAGCATCTGCTCAGCCTAATCAATGATGTGCTGGATATGAGCAGAATCGAGAACGGTTCCGTACGGATTGAATATACAGTTGTACACCTGCCGGATATCCTGCATGACTTAAAAACAATTATACAGGAATCTGTACATTCTAAACAGCAGGAGCTGTATATTGATACACAGGATGTACTCCATGAAGATATCATTACCGACAAGTTGCGCCTGACGCAGGTGCTTCTGAATATCAGCAGTAATGCTGTGAAATTTACACCGGTCGGGGGTACGGTTAACATTCGTGTTTCTGAGAAACCATGCAGAAGAGACGGATGTACAACAGTGGTATTCAGTGTGAAGGATAATGGAATTGGGATGTCGCCGGAGTTCAGGGAGCAGGTGTTTGACTCATTTACAAGAGAACATACCGTTACGGAGAATGGAATAGGAGGAACCGGTCTCGGAATGGCAATCACCAAAAACATTGTGGATATGCTGGGCGGTACGATTCAGGTTGAAAGCGAAGTAGGAAGGGGAACGGAGTTTACGGTTATGCTTGAATGTGAAATATCAGGGACGACTGTGAAGGAGGAACCTGATTCGGAGCAAAGAGAGCCCCTTAAGAATGAGAAGCAGAAAATCCGGGCAGAAATCCAGAGGCGTTATGAAGGGAAGAAAGTTCTTCTTGTAGAGGATAATGAGCTGAACCGGGAGATCGCAACAGCGATCATGGAGGAAATTGGTCTGGATGTGGATTGCGTTGAGGATGGTACAGATGCTGTGAATATCATGTCATCTGCAGAAGGCAGAAAATATGATCTGATCTTCATGGATATTCAGATGCCGAAGATGGATGGATACACCGCAACCCGGGAAATCCGTACATTGAATGATCCGAAATGCGCAAATATACCAATCATTGCGATGACTGCCAATGCTTTTGAAGAAGACCGTAAAAAGGCAATCAAGGCGGGTATGAACGCTCATATTGCCAAACCAATCAGTGTAGATATAATTCTGGAAAATCTGGAGAGAATGCACCAAAACAGAAAGTATTTTAATGAACCTGCTGAGAAGAGTTAAAAACTTTTCAGCAGGTTTTAATTTATCCAAAAAATTACATGCATACTGTCAGAAGTGCTAGTGTAAATATCTGAGCGTTCACGTATAATGTAGATAAACAAAAAATCTTCTCACAAAATTAAGTAAAAAAGAGTCCGAGGAGTACATTAAAAAAGAAAGGAGATGTTTGTATGAGTAAAAAAATGAGGTTGTGGATGGCAGGAACAGTAGGAGTCTTAATGGCAGGCTTTATGAGCGTAAGTGTTTATGCCCTTGAAGAAAAGGATGTTATTGGAACCTGGTATGTAAATGAGCTTTCTATGGGCGAAGGTGCATCCTTTCATCCGGGGGCAATGGGAATGGAAGTGACCGTGGACATTAAAGAAGACGGTAAAATGGAAACAACAAGTTCTGTTTATGGGGAAGAGCCTGAAGTAGATGAATCAGAGTGGAAAATAGAAAATGATAAAATTTTGATGACTCATAATGATCAGACAGGAGAATGTGAGTACAAGGACGGTAAGATAACCTTAACAGCAGATGGAACGACAATGATCCTGAGTCAGGAAAAGGAAGAGTATGAGCCTTATGTGCCGGGCAAACCGGTAGAAAATCCAACCATGAAGGATTTTGAAGGAGAATGGAGCTGTACTCTGATGGAAGCATTTGGAATGCAGATGCCAGTTAATGCTGACTTTACAGGATTTGAAATGAGTATGTCTGTGGAAGACGGAAAGGCTGAAATTATCTTAATAGAGAGCGGAGAAGAGACAAAAGTAGAACTTCAGGGCGACGTGGAAGGAAACGCACTGGTATTAAAGGCTGTAACAGAGGATGAGGCAGGAACTATGTTTTTCAGTCTTGATAATATGAAGTTCAATTTACTGGATGATGGAAAACTGTGTTTGATAGCAGAAGACGATGCAGAGGAATCTGATGACGGCGAAGAAGCAGATGATTCTGAAACAGGTGAAGTTGATTTTTCCGTAAAGACATATTTTGAAAAAATAATTGTTACAGAATAAGGTAAAATACTGCCGCACCATTCCGGTGAGGCAGTATGGGTTTTCAGATAAAAAAGGAGGATAGGGTATGGGATTATTTGATAAGAAAATCTGTGACATCTGCGGAGAGAAAATTGGTTTATTGGGAAATCGAAAACTGGATGACGGAAATCTGTGTAAGGATTGTGCGAAAAAATTATCACCATGGTTTGAGGAGCGGCGGCACAGTACAGTAGAGGATATCAAACGCCAGCTGGAATATCGTGAAAAAAACAAAAAAGCGGTAATGGACTTTTGTATAACCCGTCAGATCAATACCAGAAATTACAATGTTTTTATTGATGATAATAAGGGGAATTTTACTGTTGCGCGGAAACTGGATGTCAATGAAAACCCGGACATAGTTCCTTTATCAGCCATTGTACAGTGCAGGGTTGATGTAGACCAACAGCAGCATGAGGAAACATATACAAAGGATGGAGAAACTGTAAGTTATCAGCCACCGGTATATAAATATGAATTTGATTATACCATGCGTATTAAAGTGAGAACTCAGTGGTTTGATGATATGGATTTTCGCTTGAATACTTTCTCTATAAGCAGTGATAACAGAAGGGAATTGATGGAAGTGGAGCAGACTGCTTATCAGATTATTGCGGCACTGACACCAAATGCAGCCGGGATGCAGTCCGGAATGTCAGGAATGAACATGACCGGAGGAATGCAGTCCGGAATGCCGGGAATGAACATGAATGGAGGAATGCAGTCTGGGATGCCGGGAATGAACATGAACGGAGGAATGCAGTCTGGGATGCCCGGGATGAATATGAATGCGGGAATGCAGCACGGGATGTCAGGAATGAACATGAATGCGGGAATGCAGCCTGGAATGACCGGGATGAACATGAACGGAGGGATGCAGTCTGGGATGCCCGGGATGAACATGAATGTGGGAATGCAGCACGGGATGCCCGGAATGAATATGAATGGAGGGATGCAGTCTGGGATGCCGGGAATGAACATGAACGGAGGAATGCAGCCCGGAATGCCCGGAATGAACATGAACGGAGGAATGCAGCAGACGGGAATGTCAGAAACGAACATGACTGGAGGAATGCAACAGAATAACAGTTCGTGGAAATGTCAGTGCGGTGCAGAGAATACCGGAAAGTTTTGTGAATACTGTGGTCAGCCAAGACCGTTTTAAGCAATGGGAAACAGAGTGGACAGGATTGTTCACTCTGTTTGTGATAAAAACTCTGAAAATAGATGATTCTTCTGAAAACTATATGATAAAATAGTACTTTATAGTATAATTATTACAAAAATAGGTTGGGTGTGTTTGAAAAATCATTCCTGCAAATTGTGACGCACATCTTGCGTAAAGTATTTTTCAAACCCGCTCCGGTAAGAGAGGAACTTTCATGACATACAGTAAAAAGAGGACTCTGTCATATGGAGTGATTCTGATAAGTGTGTTGCTGGCTTATTTCTGCAGGCAGGTGAGAACGGAAAATGTTTTTATGAGAAATCTGGCAGATCAGTGTCGTAGCTGTATTTATCTGGGAATGTACTGTGCCTGGGTGATTTATCTGAGAAAACATGTAGTACATAAAAAAACGCGCAGATGCCTGACTGCAATTGGCTGTCTGATGGTATTCTGGTTCTTTGTGCGGACAGTAAAATTTCATGTTTTTCATGATCCTCTTGGAGAACATATTTGCTGGTATCTATATTATATTCCCATGCTCCTGATTCCGGTTCTGGGTTTGGCAGCAGCAATGTTTTTGGGCGAAAAGGAGGAAGAGAAAACGGTCAGAAAGATTATAATTTTGCTGACCGTTGCAGCGATATTGATCGTAAGTGTTTTTACAAATGATTTGCATCAGCTGGTATTTCGTTTTTCCAAACAGCCCCCATTTTCGGATAAAGATTACAGCTATGGTATTGTTTTTATGGTGATTCAGGGATGGATCTTGATCTGTCTGACAGGGATGGAAATCATTCTGATCAGAAAAAGCAGAATTCCGGGAAAGAAACAGTTCTGGCTGCCAGTGATTCCGGGAATATTACTTCTGGGATGGAATATCGGAAATATACTCCGCCTGCCTTTCATCAAAATCATTGCAGGGGATATGACGGCAGTGTGCTGCCTTTTAATGGCAGCAATTTTTCAGGGTTGTATATTATGTGGATTGATACAGACCAATAATCGATATTTTGAATTATTCCAGACTTCCGGAGGACTGGATGCAGAGATTACGGATCATTCTTTTCAGCGCTATTATCATTCCGGCGATTTCCCAGAGCTGTCGTCTGAACTGCGTAAAATCATAATAGACAGATCATCAGTACAGGAACAGGGAATCCGGATCAACCATATTCCTATAAGGGGAGGACATTTGTTTTGGTCAGAGGATATTTCGGTACTGCTGGATCAGTATCAGGATATTCGGGAACAGCAGGAGGAACTGACTGCCAGAAACCGTCTGTTACAGAAAGCTTATCAGAAAGAGGCTGAGCGGAGAAAGACAGAAGAACAGAATCGTCTGTTAAATATGATACAGAATCAGACTGCCGGTCAGCTGGAATTACTGTCACAGTTTATGGATGAGCTGGAACGGACAGAATCAAGGGAACAATATGATTGGATTCTCGGTAAAATTGTAGTTGTTGGTACGTATTTGAAGCGGAGAAAGAATCTGGTGCTGACACAATATGCATCAGATGGAAATCTGCTTACAATGGAAGATCTCAGACAAAGCCTGGCAGAATCCTGTGACAGCTTAAAATTATGCAGGATCCGGGCTGCTTACTACGTGGAAAATGTGGATGTGCGGCTGAATGCAGATGATATACTAAAATGCTATGACATCTTTGAATGGCTTGTGGAACGATTGGTTGATACCATGCAGTCTGTTTTTTACCGTGTGTCGCAGATTGATGATGCCTTGCGGGTTTCAGTTCATATTGTATCAGAGGCGGATCTGCGTGGATTCATATCGGAAAGGCCGGAATTAAAAGTGCAGCAGGAAGATGAAAACGAATGGTTTATTAGTTGTATCGTCTTCAGAAAGAGAGGCGGAAGATGATCAGTTTTGTGGAATGCAGTATGGCAATACAGAATGTTCTGATGATTCTTCTTGAAATCTGCATGATTCTGGAATTAATCCTCCTGCTGGTAAGAATCACCTGCTTTTCCGGGAAAAAGAAAATCGTAACGGTAGTGGCTGTCTTTGTAGTTTCCTTCATGTTCATGGGCGCTCTGATGAATGATCACAGATATTGCCTGGGAGAAAGTTCCTATCAGCCAATGCTTCAGGGTTATCCGGTCAGTGTTTTCATGACGGTGGTTATAGGATTATTGCTTTATCTTTGCTGGGTAATCCGGAGCGAGAGACGCAGATATCATCATTCCCTGTCTTACTGGTCCGTGAATGAAGCTGTGAATGATGTTCCATGTGGGGTCTGTTTTTCGGATCCTCTTGGAAGGATTGTTTTGTGTAATACCAAGATGCAGGAACTGAGCAGAATCATGACAGGTTCTTATCTGCAGGATTACGAGGCATTAAGGAAAGCAATGAATGGGAGACCTGAATCGGAAGGTTTTCGCAGATTGAGCAAAGACAGTAATGTGTTTTATTTTCCTGATGGTTCCGTCTGGATGTTTCAGGAATATAGTCTGCAGGAGCCGGATTGTGCAGGATATCTGCAGACAGTGGCAGTTAATGTATCAGAAATTTATTACAATGGTGAAAAGATCAGGGCAAACAATGAAAAGCTGGAAATCCTGAATCATAAGCTGGAGGAAATGTACGAAAAAATCGGAGATAAAATCAGAGAGCAGGAGACGCTTGTCATGAAAATGCAGGTTCATGACAATTTTGGACGAAGCCTTCTGTCAATACGCAGAATATTGGAAAGGAAAGAAGATCCGGATAAAATGGATAAACAGTTGTCTGTATTGAAACATCTGGTTTATATTCTTACCGGTTCTGCTGTTGAGAGTATGGAAGAAGTATATGAGGATACGATCAGACATGCAGAAGAGCTTGGAATTTCAGTTCAGATCAGTGGGAACTTTCCCATGCATCCATCTTACAGGCTGCTGACAGACAGGGCAATCCGTGAATGTGTGACAAACTGTGCCAGACATGCCCATGGCAGTACTGTTTGGGTGAAGATAGACAAAAATGCAGATGAATATACTGTTCAGATTACCAATGATGGAGAGGTGCCTGACAAAAATGCGGAAGAAGGCGGTGGTTTATCTGCACTGAGAAAGGCAGCTGAATCAGGAAAATGCAGGATGCAGGTTTCTTTTTCCCCTGAGTTTTGTCTGATATTGAAAATGCCACTGACAGAAAGGATGGGATTCGATGGTACGGATACTGATAGTAGAAGATCAGAAGATCATGCAGAAGTATTTTGAATATATTATTATGCAGGAGCCGGAATTCCGACATGTTCAGACAGTTTCAGATGCACGTGAAGCTGTAAAAATCTGTGATTATTCGGCAATTGATCTTGTGATCATGGATGTGCAGACGTTTCATAATCATGATGGGCTCAGTGCCGGAAAAGAAATCAGGGAAAAGTACCCATATACAAAGGTATTGATTGTTACTTCCCTGATTGATCCCAAGGTGCTGGAGAGGGCAAAAAGTGGATGCGCAGACAGTCTCTGGTATAAGGATCACGGGGAAGAGGAAATACGGAGTGTGATCCACAGAACCTTAAATGGTGAGCATGTATTTCCGGATATGACGCCGAAGGTGGAGCTTAACTGGATCACAAGCGGTGATATCAGTCCCAGACAGCTGGAGATGCTCCGCCTGTATATTCGTGGAATGTCATATTCAGAGATTGCGCGGGAAATGAAATGCTCTACCTCCGGGGTGAGATGGAATTTTCAGGAAATGATCGCCAGGGCAGGATACAGCTGTAAAGAAGATTTGATAGCGGCTGCACTGGAAAGTAAACTGATCGTAACTACGTTAAAATAGCAAGCTGATAAACTGCGAAGTTATTCTGTTATGAGCAGAAAGCGAAGCGGAGTGCAAATATCCGTTTGATAAGAAGGGAGATGAGAGTATGAAAAAATATTCGGTTGCTGTATGTGTTTGTGCGGTACTGTTTTCTGTTGGTATTCATGGCGGAGGTATGAGAGAAGTATCTGCCAGAGCACCTGGGGCAGATGAGAATCTGGCAATTCTGCAGGACATTATCAGGGAAAATGAATGTCAGGCCGGAATGGCATTTCTGGGATATACCTATGAAGGTGCAGAGGCAGCAGAGATACTTGAATATACCAGACAGGGAGAAGTGGCAGCTGCGTATCCTTTTTTACAGGATGGAACAGTGGTTGATGCAGGGGGATATGAAATTTATGCCATTGTCCCGGGGGATGACTGCAGGGTCAGCGTTTATCCGGCTCAGCCTACGGAAGAAGGGGAATATCTGGATGATCTGAATGCTCCATACTATACGGGGCAGGAGAATGAAATCATTATCCTGCGCTGCAATGTGAGTGAGATTCATTCCAATGTGATGGTTTCTGTACAGAAGCAGAATATGAGTGTGCAATACCATCCTATGGTGTCGTTAAAGGATGGACATCTTGCAGCAGAAACCCACTGCTATGATTTCTCCATATATTATAATTGGGATGAGTGTGATCCGGAATATAATCCGGTGTATGAGTCAGAGTACGATCCAGAGTGTAATCCGGAGCATGATTCAGCATTGAATATAAAGATTGCCAGAGAACAGCTTTCTGAGACAGATGAAGTCAGCTATTACCTTGGTCTTGGGATGTCTCTGTGGTATACAGGTACTGAGGAGTACATTGAAGGAAGAAATTGTCCGGTATTTATTCTGGGAACGGATCATGAGAATCATTTTACAAAAGAACATTATTATGCAGTAGGAGACAATGTGGTTTATTATTATGATCCGTCAGGTGATGCATGGCTTCTGCTGGGGGCAGGCTGACAGAAGCTTCACCAATATATTATAGAATTTTGATTAATCAGAGAAAGAGGAAACAGACATGAATGATTTTTTGACAGAAAAAAATAAAAAAGCAGGGGTGTTGGGAAAACTGAAGTGGGTTCTTTGTGGCTTCTGCATACTTTTATCCCTGGGAGCTATTGGTGCATCGGAGAAGTATATTGGTGAAGGACGTTGGGGAATGGCAGCAACAGAAATCCTGCTCTGTCTGTTATTTTTATATCCGACTTTCAGGGAAGTTCAGAAAGCATTACGGAAGAAAAAAGCCAGGGAAATTGCCTGCTGGTTTGAATCTTATGCCCAGAATACGGTCTCATTTGAAAAACTTGAGCAGGAGATGGGAAAAGGTGCAGTAAAAAAACTGGAAAAATTTATTGCCAGGGGATATATCCGGAATATCCAGATAGACAGAGAAGGAAATTATATTATGATTACTGCACCAAACAGACGTGTAAATGAAAAGATTTATATTACAGTTACTTGTACCAGCTGCGGTGCAAAGAATCAGGTAATAAAAGGACGTCTGAGCAATTGTGAATATTGCGGACAGCGTCTTAACTCATGATACAAGTAATGAGAGAGGATTATCAGAAGTGTTCAATCAAAAATAGCGGCAGTGTTGCCGCTATTTTTATGTTAGAGGAATTATGTCGCTGAAGCAACCCGTCACAGGCGGAGAATCCTGCAGGCAGGATTCTCTCTTGTGAGCTGTAACTTAAGAATACTTCAGTATTTTACCATTTTTTATATTAAAAACTATTTTATGAGTTTTTTCTGACGAATCATCATTATTATTTATTTCATACAGGATGGTCATCTGATTACCGGAAATGCTTATTTTATATGGCCAGTAATTATTGGCTTTGGATGCGTTTGTTTTCCAGAGAATCTTTCCTTTTGTGGATACTTTGTAAACATAGTTATCGTAGTATCCGGTTACATATAGATTGTCATTTTTGTCAAATTTGCAAAGGTGTCCTGCAGGACTGATTTTTTTTGCAGTCCATAACTGTTTTCCGTCTTTTTTTCGAAGTACGACGATTTTTGAACTTTCAAAAACATAAACCTTATCCTTGCGGACAATACATTTTGTCCTTGGAAGCTCTGTAGCAGTATATTTCTTTGTAACGTATTTCCAGACTGCTTTTTTCTTTGCATCCAGTCCTCTTACAGTCATGGATTCTTTGGAATTGGCATAGGAAGTTTTGGATTTAACGGTTGTAGCTGCAGGTTTGGCAGCCTGAGTCGGGATTGATATGATTAGTATTGAGAATACAAACAACAGTAACGTTAACAGGATTTGCCGGATTTTCTTTTTCATGTAAACACGCTCCTTTCTGATAAATGTTTCTGATAAATGAGTGGTTGGGGGATATTGCAAATATTTTCTTTAATTATATCATATCTTTTTGAAGCTTGCATTAGTATTTACTTGTATGGAGAGTAATTATTCCATCACCGAAGGCGATTTCTAAAGATTTGAGTTTGAGAGCGTAACTGTGTGAAGGTGCTGAATCGTCATAGTTGCTATAGAATGTGGTATATTGTATACAATTTATTGATTCCACATCCTTTACAGTACAAATATCTGCACTTCATAGAAATTTTGGATAAAATCATAGAAGAAATTTATAAAATTTGCTAATAAAACTGGATAAAATGTGCATTTTATGTTACATTTAATAAGGTATATGTATTGAACTTATTTATCTGGTTTTATTGGCCCTTTTTTGAGTGCAGAGATGGAGGGAACGGATAAGAACAGATATCATAAGGATAAAATTTTATCGTGAGGAAGGTGAGCAATTGGAAAACTATACTAAGTACAAACTGAAAAGCAGTGATGAACTTGCATCAGTGCTTGACGGTAAGGACAACCTGTTTGTGATTGCCTGCAACAAATGTTTCAAAGAATTTGAAACTGTTGACGAACCGGATTGTGACGAATTTCTGAAATTCGCTGCAGATCAGGGAAAGAATGTTACAGGCAGTGCAAAATTTGATTTCTTATGCAATAAGATGCACACAGAAAGAAAATTACAGGATCTGATTCCGGAAGGTACAGAGAATGTAGTAGTAATTTCCTGTGGCCTTGGTATTCAGACCGTTGCGGATCTGGCAGGTAAGCCGGTAGTTGCTGCAAGCAACACCCTTAACTACAGAGGTCATCATGGCATGGCACTTACCAAGAAGAGCTGTGACGCATGTGCGCAGTGTTATCTGAACATTACCGGAGGTGTCTGTCCGATCGTTGACTGTTCAAAGAGTCTTGTCAATGGACAGTGCGGTGGAGCAAAGAATGGAAAATGCGAAGTAGATCCGAATAAAGACTGTGCATGGGAGAAGATTTACCAGAGACTTGCAAAACAGGGACGTCTGGAAGAATTCTTAAACCAGCCTGTACAGGTTCGTGATTTCTCCAAAGTTAATTTCAAAGTGATCAACGACTATGTGAAGTCCATCAGAGAAGACAGACTGGACGGATATTACGGCGGTGTTCATCCGTCAGAACGCAAGGAATTCAGTGAGCACATCGCTCTGAAGAAATTCCCGGATCCGAAGACAGTTGTAATCTCCATGTCACAGCATCTGGGCGCACCGGCTAATCCGATCGTTCAGGTTGGTGACACTGTAAAAGTTGGTCAGAAGATCGGTGAAGCTGCCGGATTTATCAGTGCTCCGGTACATTCCAGCGTAAGCGGAACCGTAGTTGCTGTTGAACCGCGTATGCATGGCACACGTGGAAGCGAAGTGATGGCTGTTGTCATTGAGTCGGATGGAAAAAATACTCTGCACGAATCCGTACAGCCACATGGTGATCTTGACA
>OCPT01001430.1_pt1 | contig 13676 bp, 10 predicted proteins | sample 1538741 | NCBI WGS metagenome assembly OCPT01 (sample SAMN04571723, study PRJEB22368) | human gut metagenome | biome: human gut; material: stool | host: Homo sapiens | place: Luxembourg | collected 2012-12-06 | reverse complement strand
GCCCGGCGAAGTATTTCAATGAAACGGGTTCCTATGGTTGTATAATTGGGATTCTTGCCATAAATATCTTCCCAGTTCCCTAAATAGCCTTCAATGGTAGCCTCCAGAATTCCGGGTTGTGTATACAGTCCTCCATTAAAGTCTATACGGAAGATAGGATACTCATACCAGTCCTTTTCCAATCCGTCGATTTCCAGTCCGGCAAACAAATCTTTGCGTCCCTGGAAATAACAGGCAAGGGTACTTACCAGCAGGCTTTTGCCAAAACGGCGTGGACGGCTCAAGAAATAAGTCTTGCCTTGTGTTACCAAGTTGTAAATCAAACCGGTCTTATCCACATATACATAGCCATCTTCACGGATTTGGTCAAAACTCTGTATTCCAATAGGGTATTTCATATTTTGTTGCGGTTCTAGAATGAATGATAAAACAAAGATATTAGTAAATGACAAACAAAGCAAATAAAGGATTTGTTTTTTCTGCTTATGACAAGTTTTTCCGTTTCTTATTAATGGATAATCACCTGTTTCTGTCCATATATATTGGCATTCTGTCCTTTAAAGGATACTTTGAAAAGTATTTAGAATCTATCTATTCAATAAGATATACTTCTTCTACTGAATTTGCTATATCATTGTTTGTCAGTGTTATACATATTATCTAATGTGTATTAATATCTTTATACCATTGTAGTTTTGTATATTCTTCATTCAAGTCATTAAGTTCTCTCTGCATGATAAAAGTGGTCATACCTGAAAAGGCGGTGATAGGGAATGTTCCTTCTTCCGTAGCATAAAAAGGAGTATTTCTTTTGTAAACCACACATTGGCTGATACACTCTTGAAGTGCATTGTATGTATTTTCATCTGATAATGATTGATAATATTGAGCGAAATCAAAAAAATAGAATGGGGCTTTTAAAACTCCATCATAATTTTGAAGGTTACCGACCGGGAGAAAAGAGCCGGATGCTTCTGTATTGATCTGTCGTATCAAATTCGCTAAATTTGATAATTCGGCAGTTTTTATTATGCTAATGGTAGCAGAACGTTTATCGCCTTCCATCAAATTCCAATAATGAAAATAATTTTCTGCAAATCTTTGCAAATCAGCATTTTCTTCAAGCAGACAGGAAATACTGCCGGCATAGATAGGAGTAAATCCCGGAGATACTACTGGGGCAGAGGAAGCCATGATATATGCTGCTTTATTTCTTAATTCATAAGCCACCTCAATACCTGCCATATTACATGCTTCAAAGATTATGAATTCAAATAAATGGTCCGGGAGGGCCATGGCAAAATCTGTTATTTCCATTTCATTGTCATTATCGATGATGATAGACCGCCAGCCACTGCCATGGGAAAACACGATTAGACCGTAGCTTTTAGCAGGATAAAGCCGAGTTACGTCGTTTATAACTCGTTTAAGCACTTGGGGGGAGGCTGAGTTTTCTTGGTCATAGGTATGTATGGTAATATAGCCTTTCTCACTTTTTCCATCAATTTCCATCAATCGTGGAGAGTCCTTAAATGGTGTATCCTGATACACTATTATATTTCCATCTGTCCCGTCTTCCCATCCATTTTTAATTTGAACAAGTTTGTCATAGGTTTCTGCATCAAGATTATTATCTCCTCCCAGATAAACCAATAGTGTCCGTGCAGGTAAAACAACAGGGGTGTCATTTTCTTTATGACAGCCACATACTAATAACAGAAAACAGACAGCATATATATACTTCATACACAATATAATTGGATAAACGATTATAAAAACTAAAAGAGGGGAACATTTTGCCCCCCTCTTTTTTTATAAACAATGAGCGTATTAATTACTTGTCATTGTGCTTCTTAACTTGGATCTGGATAGTTCCAACAGAATGTCCACGATCATTCTTCCAAGTATGGTCGCAGATACCGCCCCACTTGTGATTTACACAAACTTCTACATCAATAGTAAATGGTTGAGCAATATCTTCACCATTGTTGATCCATGTGATAGTCTGCTTAGCATTATCAAGTTTGATCTTATTCATGTTTTCAGCATCCAGTTCACTTCCGTCAGCAAAGTATGCCTTAGAAACCTTGAAGTTAACAGTTGTATTAACATCGAATACATTACGGTCAACTACCAGTTTCTTTGACCAACCAGCTTGATCACCTGTCTGAACCAAAGTATTATTCTTAGCCATATCTTTGTGATCATAGATAACATGGTTGTTATTGAATTGTGCCTGAGCACCTTCAGACCACAGATAATCTGACAAGAAGAATGCATCCTTCAATGATACTGTATTTTCAGCTTCCTGGTACTTGTCATACAAAGGACCTGCTTCGTAAGCGTGGAATACCATCGGAGTTACAAATGCAACTTCAAATTCATCGATAACCACTGTAGAACGTCCATTTTCAGGAGCAGGAGCACCAGTATAAGTAGTAGTATGGTTATCTTCAGCCCAAGGAGTATTGTTTATCATATTGATAGTATTGCAAGAGAAGTTATTGTAATCTTCTTTAGCATACTTGTGATGAGCATTGGCTTCCTTGTTGCAAGTACCATACAATCCGTCAATATCTTCATTGAAGCTTACTACGGCACGCATTTTGATCTTCTTCAAATCCTTAGCGTCAGCAGCATTGATCCAAGCACGTCCTGCGTCTGTCGGATCCAAAGCGATATACCACTTGTTGTCTTCACCTTGATACAAACGGATACCGGAATCGTGACCGTCACCTATCTTAGATGCGTTATTATGCTGGTCAACCAATTCGAATGACAAGGTAGCTCTAGCCCAATCCTTATCATGAGTCTGACCCTTATAAGGATTATAGTTGATCAAATCGAACTCGTCATTCAATACTGCAACCATTTCATAAGTTGTAGGAGCATCAAAGTTATCGTATCTACCGTGAGCAATGAAGTAAGAATCATCTACCCAGTTCAACTTAGTCTTTTCAGGAGCAACTACATTCGGATACTTCACATTGATAGTATAAGTAACATGGATGTCAGGTAATCCCTTATGATCAGCATTTGGCGTGTATGTACCCTTAACAGTGTAAACGTCGTGATCGTCATGACGAGAGAATGCTGTATTCTTCACTGTAACGAATAGCTGATTGTATTCTTTAGTTTCAAAGTTCGGATCTAATGAATAGTCTTTATTATCTTTTCCATCCCATGCATATACAGCGTGTTGTTTAGCCTCATCTGCTGTTGCAAATTCAGGAACGAAAACATAAGTCTTACGGAATTCGTCTTTACTCAACTGTACATCTTCATGGTTGAATATCTTATCCATATCCATGTCAAGAACTTGATTGATATGTTTCAGAGTAACATCTTTTGTTTCTGTAATATTAATTTCAGGAACAACTGTCTTGCGTACAATGTGAATCTTGATGATTGCTGTTTTAACTACATTACCATTGTCTTCACCCGGTGCTACCAGTTTCACACGAACAATAGGAGTTCTGTCTATAGCAGCTGTGTGGCTGGCATCAGTTTCTGCGCCCCAAATCGGGTCCGGAGTTTGTTTTACTGTAGCAACACCATCTTTGGTAACATCCAAATAACGTTTTGTCTGGTTAACGCCATCATAATAGAAGTCAACCGGTTCAAACACCAATGAATAGTCATCAAAACCATTCTCCATCAAAGGATATTGAGCTGTTTCGGCTCTACCCATACGTTTGTCAAAGAATGAAGTTACGATGTCCTTCAAATTTTTTGAATGTCCATCACCTGTATAGTTCAATTCTACAACAATACGTTCTGCATCATCTTTAGATTCAGCATCTCCTTTATATAACTGGTTTTCAGCATTGGCTTCGAACTTAGCTTTATCTGCTTGATAAGCCTTTAATTTAGCCTCTTCAGTACCGGTCGGATTCAAGGTGTTAAGATAATATTCATCTTTGATGAATTCTCTATAATTTACCTTGTTAGGAGCAATTGCATTTTTAATCTGAGCAGGAGCGTTAGTTTGGTCAAATGCATCAGCTACTTTAACCAAATGTACGTTTTTCTGCAAAATTACTTCATGCTTGGCGGGAACAAAATCAGAATGAACGATTTGGTCATTGTTCTTAATTCTCAATGAATATACTGTTCTTTCGTCCAGATTAGATTGTTCAGCAAAAGCCCAGTCCTTTACACGGAAGTTTAACATACCATGTCCTTCTTTATAAGATTCAACGGTAATTTTTCCATCAGTGTACAGTTTTTGTCCAGCGTTGAACAATTCCCAATTCTTGTTATTCGTATTGTAGTTCCATATTTCAGCAGTATCACGAACAAATCCTACCACTTCCATATCTTTGAATGATACGCTGTTAGGATTTACCTGATACTTCACGTCTGCCTTACCTGAGTAAACGATTTTAAATGTGCTAAAGTTATTTGTACCCCAATCTGCACCTGTAATCTCTGTTTTACCTGCCACACTATCAGTAACGATGGTAGGGAAATGGATTCTGGCAGCTTCACCTTCAGAAAGGAAAGTAGGGATAAACTTAACTCCGCTAACTACAGAAGTAGCTTTAGGCATACTGATAGTCTTTTTAGTGCCATCAGCATAAGTAATAACTAATTCATAAGCTGATTCACCTTCTTCTACTGATACTACATAATCATCAGCAGAAGTACCTGGAGTACCCGGAGTACCTGGTTTGCCCGGTTCACCTTGTTCTCCTTTTGCACCATTGTATAATTTAATGGTCTCTCCATCACTGAATTTGATTTCATAACCACCATTACCATCAGTGAACGGAGTACAGCTTTCGACATATTTGCCTGAGCCTACTTTGTCTTCAAGGGCCTTGATTGCATCTTTCACATTGGATATTTCTTGATCCAAGCGGTCGATGTCGTCATCGTAATCCTTACAAGATACAAATGTTCCTGTCGAAGAAACCATCAAGGCTCCGAACAGGATTGCACTTAAAAATTTTTTGTTCATAATAGAAAAACTTTAAATTTATAAATTTAAAAACTCAAAATGTTATTGTTATAAAAGGACTTTAAATCTTTTTCTGTGTCCGGATGGTGCTTTATATAGGAACTGCAAGGGAGATGCGCCTACAATTTTATGAAATGCGGCATAAAAAACGCTTTGGGATGCAAAACCACACTTCCTAAAAAGAGAACTGGCTGAATACGTACCCTCTAGTAATAAGGACTTTGCATACTCAACACGATACTTGTTAAGGAGCTGCTTGAAATTGCATCCGAAGTAGTTGTTCACCGCATTACTCAGGTAGGTCGTATTCGTGCCGACTATTGAACTAAACTTTTCTAAAGAGAGTTTTGAATCCAAATATACTTTTCTGATTTCTAGGTTATACAAAATGCTTTTATAGATCTCAAAATCAACTTTTCTTCCGGGCGCTCCTTTCTCGGTAGACAGTGTATTCCACTGTCGTTCTGCATCTTTAAACAGCTTTTCTTTCTGCGTTGTAGTAGAAAGCTCATTGCTTTGCGTTTGAAATAGAGCATCCATATTTTAGTCAGTTTCTATAATAGCCATAATTTCATCGGACAAAAGTACCCATTTTACTCTATTCTGCAAGACTTTCCACTAAAAATCTTTATAAAATACAGGAATATTTTAAGAAATAGGAATATCTCTATATTCTTTACCTTACAAACAACCATAGAAAGCCCCATAGACCTATTAAAACAAGACATTACTTTCACTATACACCTTAATATAATAGCATAAGTACGCCGAAGAAGTTAAACTTATAACAGTCAAAATATAGCTTAGTCTCTATAAAGCGGAATCCAGAACTTGTAAATTATCCCTTTATTCAACAAAACAAACCAGAAAAGAACAAAATAATCCAATATAAATATGTCATTCATTTTCTAATTAAGAATTATTCAAACTCCCTAAACATGGGATTTTTTTGTTCACCCCTAAATACATTTTAACTAATATAGCTTACCGTATCACTTCTATTAACTAAAATAGAAAAAAAGATATTTAATAATCATTTTTTACATTCATATAAAGACAATTTTTATCACCTTTACACATCTTATCTATATATTTGGCTACCTTTGGACAAAAGTCACTATATTTGCGTTTATGAAAACATATACAAGCAATCACATCGTATTTTTTTCGCCTACACATACGTCAGCGAAAATAGCCCGTGCCATCGGAGAAAGTATAGGTATGGGCAGAAGAATAGAAATAGATCTCACTACGGATGAGAATAGTAGCCCGATAGAAATCAAAGATTCTATCACGATCATTGCAGTTCCTGTGTATGCAGGCAGGGTAGCCCCAATAGCATTGCAACGGCTACGAAGATTAAAAGGCAACAATGCTCCGGCTATCTTAGTCGCTGTATATGGTAACCGCGATTACGAAGATGCACTGGTCGAATTGAGAGATGAAACTATTCAATTGGGATTCACCCCACTGGCTGCCGGTGCCTTTATTGGTGAACACAGCTACAGCCGTCCTAATATGCCCATTGCAGAAGGCCGTCCGGATGTTACCGATTTACAGATTGCGGAACAATTTGGAAAAGACTGTCTGACAAAACTGGAGAAGGATGAAACATTATCCGATTTTTACCTAAAAGGAAACATACCTTATCGCTTTGTTGGCCCCTCTACTCCTGCCTCTCCAGTCTGCACTGAAGAATGCTTCGCCTGTGGCGAATGCATCGAAGTATGTCCTACTCATGCCATTGCTTTAAGCGATGAAGGAAAAATAGAAACAGAGATTACCAAATGCATCAAGTGCTGCGCTTGCGTAAAAGAATGCCCTAATGGTGCACGAGTTTTTGATACTCCTTACACCCCCATGCTACACCAAAAATGTGCGGCACGCCGTGAACCTGAACTATTTATATAATGAATAACAGAGATAAAAGAGTCCTGGTAGGAATGAGTGGCGGAATAGACAGCTCCGCCACGTGCATCATGCTGCAAGAACAAGGATATGAAGTGGTAGGAGTTACCATGAGAACGTGGGATGTCCCTTCCCGCTTTTCCACCCCCGGTCAAGATGAACCTGATGATGTACTGGAAGCAAGGGCCTTGGCAGAACGGTTGGGAATAGAACACCATGTAGCTGATGTGAGGAAAGAGTTCAAACAGATTATTGTAAAACACTTCATAGATGAGTATATGCAAGGAAGAACTCCCAATCCTTGTGTCCTTTGCAATCCGCTATTCAAAGAGCGAATTCTCTGTGAATGGGCAGACCAAACGAATTGCGCCCATATCTCTACCGGGCATTATTGCAGACTGGAAGAACGGAAGGGAAAACTGTATATAGTAGCGGGAGATGACCAGACAAAAGACCAATCCTATTTTCTATGGAAACTTCCTCAGGAGATACTTCAACGTTTTCTCTTTCCACTGGGAACTTATACCAAGCAGGAGGTACGGGAATATCTCCGACAAAAAGGATTCGAAGCGAAAGCCCGTGGAGGTGAAAGTATGGAAATCTGCTTTATAGAAGGGGATTACCGAAACTTTCTGCGTTCGCAATGCCCGGATATTGACACCCAAGTAGGACCGGGATGGTTTGTAAATAGCAAAGGAGTCAAGATAGGTCAGCACAAAGGCTTTCCTTATTATACAATAGGCCAACGGAAAGGATTGGAAATCGCTTTGGGGCATCCAGCATACGTACTACGCATCAATGCAGAAAAGAATACAGTCATGTTAGGAGATGCCGAGGAACTTAAAGCAGAATATATGTTGGTAGAAGACTATCATATCACAGAAATGCAGGATTTACTGCAATGCAAGGACTTGTCAGTACGTATCCGCTATCGCAGCAAGCCTATTCCGTGTCAAGTGCTCGTATTAGATGAAAAACAACTATTGGTCCGTTTCCTTTCCGAAGCATCCGCCATCGCTCCCGGACAATCAGCCGTTTTTTACGAGGGGAAACGAGTATTGGGAGGTGCATTCATAGCTTCACAGCGCGGCATCCGAAAAATTGCCGCAGATAACCAAGATAAATTTTAGATGATGAAAACATATATCGGATATCTTATTTTCATGTGCAGCTTATTATTATGCAGTTGCCAACAGACCACAAGCAATCCTCGTTTCTACGACGAGGGCGTATCGCAAGAACTGGCAACACTGCGCAAACAGGAGATTAAGGAGTTGAAGTATAAGCTATATTTCTCCATTCCTGAACAGAAATCAGTACCGGTAAATGGAGAGATTACCATTGAATTTAATCTGGATGCACCGCAAGAAATTATTCTCGACTTCAGAGAAAAGCCTGAAAAAATAAAATCGGTATCCGTCAATGGACAAACTGCCCGTTATGAATTCCATAACGAGCACATCATCCTACCTGAAAAAAACATAGTAGAAGGAAAAAATAATATCACGATCAAATTTATTGCCGGAAACCAGTCGCTAAACAGAAATGATGAATTTCTGTATACGCTATTAGTGCCAGACCGTGCCCGTACCTTATTCCCTTGTTTCGAACAGCCGAATCTGAAAGCCACATTTTCCTTACGACTGGATATACCAACAGAATGGAAAGCTGTTTCCAATACCTATATTACTAAAGAAGAAACAAAAGGCAACTGCAAAACAGTAACTTTTGCCCCAACTGAACCATTAAGCACTTATCTTTTTTCCTTTGTCACCGGTAAATTAGAACATCAAGAATATATAAAAGGTAACCGGAAAATCTCAGCATATTACCGCGAAACAGATTCTAAAAAAGTAGCTCAATTAGATACCATCTTCAAACAAGTGACCGCTTCGCTGAACTGGCTGGAAGAATATACCAATGTTCCCTATCCTTTTGCCAAATACGATTTTATTATCTTGCCGGGATTCCAATATGGAGGTATGGAGCACACAGGCGCCACCTTATATAATGACACGCAAATGTTCCTAAGCGAAAATCCCACTCCGGATGAAGAACTTCGCCGAACCCAATTAATCGCCCACGAAACCGCCCACATGTGGTTCGGAGATTTAGTAACGATGAACTGGTTTGATGATGTCTGGACTAAAGAGGTATTCGCCAATTATTTTGCAGCTCTGATTACCGAACCATTATTCCCGCAAGTCAATCACCAGCTGAATTGGATGAAGACTTATACAGCCGCATCCTTGTCAGAAGACCGTACACCCGGAACCACTGCTATCCGGCAACCGCTAGATAACCTTCAAAATGCAGGATTAATTTATGGACAGATCATTTATAACAAAGCTCCTGTCATGATGGTAAAACTGGTGGAATCAATGGGAAAAGAAGCATTTCGGGAAGGGATTCAAGAATATTTAAAAACTTACGCTTACGCCAACGCTACTTGGGATGACTTGATACAAATTCTAGACAGTAAAACAGAGCAAGATCTAGCCGCTTTCAGCGATGTATGGGTAAACCAAAAAGGAATGCCGATAATCAAATTCGAAATATCAGACAAACAGTTGACCATACATCAGCAAGATCCATATCAAAGAGGATTAAACTGGCCTCAAAAATTCAATATCACCCTTTGCGGAACAAGGGACACAACGATAGAAGCCAGTCTGACAGACAGCTTATGCCGTATTACGTTACCCTTTACCCCCACCCGTATTCTGCCCAATACGGACGGGAGAGGATATGGTTTGTTTGTTCCTGACAACAACAGTCTCCATTGGCTGCTGGAACATTGGCAAGAAATAGACAATGAAACAACCCGACAGGCAGTTTTAATGATGATGCATGAAAATTATCAAGCAAAAGGAATTCCGAATACTGCATGGATGAATGCATTACTCAACGGAATACATTGTGAAAAGAACCCGTTGATAGCTTCAACATTAACCAATTACCTGTCCTCTCCTCTGCAAGAGATATCTTCGGCAGAACGTGATAAAATAGAAAATGAGCTTTATAAACTCAGCCATTCTCATCCGATTCCTTCTTGTCGCATCCAGTTATTACGCCTTCTGATTACAGAAGCAGCAAGTCCGACTATGATTCAGTGCCTCTATTCCTTATGGGAAACCGAAAGAGTCCAACAATTAAATGAAAGAGATTACACTACATTGGCCTACGAACTGGCCTTGCGCATACCTGAGCAAGGAAAAGAAATACTTCAGACACAACGCCAACGCATCCACAATCCGGACCGTCTACGCCAATTCGATTTCATATCACGTGCGATGACTGCCGATACTTTAAAATTGGACAGTTTATTCCGATCTTTATTGCAAGCGGAAAACAGAAGGATTGAGCCTTGGGCAGCTACAACCTTAAGCTATCTGAATCATCCTACAAGACAAGATTATGCGGTGAAATATATCCGTCCGGCATTGGAAAAGCTGACAGAAGTTCAACGCACCGGAGATATCTTTTTCCCCCGCAATTGGGTCGGGGCTTTATTAAGGAATCACGATAGCGAAGCGGCCTACAAAGAAGTAGAAGCTTTTTTATCGGTTTATCCCGACTATCCGCCTTTATTAAAAAACAAAATACTGCAAGCGGCTTATCCTCTTTACAGAAAATATGCAGATAAGAAAAAATAAACTGAAAGAATCAAGGATTCATTACACCTTGATAGACAGCATGGCGTAATGTACCCTTTTCATCATCGCTATCATAGTCCCAGTACATAGCCCCCAGCATCCCTTTCTGATGCAGGAACTGGCACTTGAATGCGATGGACTGGGCATTCTCATAATTAACGACCACATGTCCTTGCGAATTTATCATATAAGGAACTTGTGCCGCACTATCCCAACAACTCTGTAAAGAATCCAAAGCAATAATATGACGATAATCCAATAATTCCGGAGCTTCATTAGTCCCATGCCCATAGAACGGAATACCCAATACCAAGCGTCCGACAGGAAAACCTGCGGCAACATGGGCGGCAACCGCATCCTCGCAAGACCATTCCTCAGTCATTTCCGAACGGTACAAGGCCGAATGGTGATTAGGAGATTCCTCCATATCGTATGTCATGATATTGACATAATCCACATAAGGTTCGACAGCCTTTAAGTTGTAATATTTGGCACCTGCCTGTGTAGCAATGGTCAGCAGTTTGTCTTTACCGACAGCATGGCGTATATCCTTCATCAACAAAGAAAAGTTATCAGTATCTTCCGGCGAAAAAGATACACCGGCAGTTCCTATACCGGGATATTCCCAATCTATATCAATTCCGTCCAAATCAAACTGGTCTATCACCCGTTTACAATCTGCGGCAAACGCCATACGTGTACTATCTGTCTGTGCCATCTCACTAAACCGACTGCTTCCCCACCCGCCTACGGACAGCAAAACTTTCAAAGACGTTTTTTTTTCACGCAGCCCTACTACCATTTGCAAACGTGGTTCATTATCTATACGTATTCCTTTGAAATTATCTGTAACATGCCCGAACGCATAATTAATATGAGTCAAACATGCCGGATCAGGCGTACTTTCTCCCCATGAGGTGACATATGCCAAAACCACATATTTCGATTCATTCTCCGCTACCTCAATCTGCGAAGACCGCTTTTTGTCCTGACAGGCAACCATCAGCAGCAAAAAGGAAAGACCTGCTATTAATTTAAAGGTTCTCATACATAATAAAAGAGTTTAAAACAATGAGAGCTATCCGATTTATCTGTAACCGGCAGCAAACTCTTTTGAAATCGAATTATTCAAACTCATACAAACATCGGCACTGAAATCCTTTCCACAACGAATCACATGGTCCCAGTCATCTTCCGACAGTTCATCCAAATCATCCCGGCGGATACGATATTTTAGCAATCCGAAAACTACTCCGGCGTTAAAATTATCTCCGGCTCCCACCGTACTGACAGTCTGCAAAGGATCCACTTCATAATGCTTTTTTATATTCTTTGTATACAGGCGAATTCCTCTTCCACCGTGCGTGCAAATAAAATGCGGACAATAAAATTCAATCTTACTTTTATAAACCTTATCCGCATCTGTCAAACCAAACATATTCTCAAAATCCTCAACGGAGCCGCGAATGATATCAGCATATTCAAAATTCTCAAGAATAACAGGAAGCAGCTTTATCGCCTCGTTCTTGTGAGTACTGCGGAAATTCACGTCATAATAAATGATAGCCCCTTTTTCACGAGCTTTATCCAACAGTTCTTTCACCTTATCACGCAATTGAGGCGTTACAGCATAATAAGAGCCGATCATCACAATGTCATCCCGATGTATTTCAGGCATTGTCACATCCAGCCTCAACCGTGGATAATCTTTATAAAAAAGATATTCAGCATCATTCTGTTCATTCAGAAAAGCTAAAGACACAGGTGACTTTCCTTCAGGAAACACGTTCACATGATCTGTGCTTACTCCATTCTCTCGCATAAACTTCAGAATGATATCGCCCACTTTGTCATTTCCCGTTTCACTGATAAAAGTTACATTGACTCCCAAACGCCCCAATGAAATAATTCCATTGAAAACCGAGCCACCGGGAACAGCTGCCGTAGGTTGGCTATCTTTAAAAAGAATATCCAGAATGGTTTCACCTATACCTATTACTTTTCTCATTTTTATATTTACGATTTATATACATAAAACCGGAACACAAATGACACAAATCCTTTAATAAAATTTTATTTGTATTATTTGTGTCCTTTGCGTTCCGGTTCTATTTTATTTTACTTACTTAACTCGCGTGAACGCTCACCTAAGTACCCTCCATGATGGCGTTTGCTATACTCTTCGATGGTAAAACCAGTCTTTTTCATGGTTTCCACTACCAAAATATCACCTATCACGGTCATAACTGTAGTTGAAGTTGTGGGGGTCATACCCAAAGCACACACTTCATCAGGATGCCCGGTGCATAAACAAATATCAGACTCCCGGGCCAATGGACTATCCGCATTTCCGGTAATAACAATATATTTCAAATTTGGGTTCAAATTATGTGCAAGTTGTGTCAGTTCCACAATTTCACGGGTTTTTCCTGAATTAGAAATCAGAAGCAGCAAATCATTCTCCTGCAAAATCCCCAAATCCCCATGTTGGGCTTCGCTGGGATGTAAAAACACTGCCGGAATACCTGTAGAGCAAAAAGTCGTAGCTATATTCATAGCTATCTGTCCGGCCTTACCCATACCGGTAGTCACCAGCTTTCCTTTTTTACGGTGTATTTGCTCAACTATCAATTCCACTGCTTTCTCATAAGCATCAGTTATAGGAATATTCAAAACAGCCTGAGCCTCTTTCTGCAACAATTCGTGTATAGATGTCATCATAATAGGTTACATGAATATTATTTAAGTAGTTCGGTTAGTTCTCTCAAGTCATTGGCAACAGCAAAATAACTGTTCAACGGATAATGGGCAAAATGCTGCCTCTCCAATCCGGCCAAAAAGTCGATAATGCCATTCCAAAAGCCATTTATATTATAAAAAATTACTTTTTTACGATGATAGTCCAGCGTAGCGGCCGCCATTACATGAAAAACCTCATCCAGTGTACCCACTCCTCCCGGCAAAGCTATCACTACATCCGATTCATTCAACATCACATCTTTACGGTCACTCAAATTATCCGTACGGAAAGTCACATCCACCAAATCGCTGGCTCGTCCACGTTCTTCCAGCTTGGTCGGAATAACTCCCATTATCATCGAACCGTTGTCTTTGGCTGCCTTGGCAATACATTCCATCAATCCGATATT
>OCPT01001428.1_pt1 | contig 13680 bp, 9 predicted proteins | sample 1538741 | NCBI WGS metagenome assembly OCPT01 (sample SAMN04571723, study PRJEB22368) | human gut metagenome | biome: human gut; material: stool | host: Homo sapiens | place: Luxembourg | collected 2012-12-06 | reverse complement strand
CGACGTGAGCATGCCCATCTACCACGGCACGAGCGAAGAAGTCCTTATGGCGGGCGTCGGCCACCTGGAGGGCACGAGTCTGCCGGTGGGCGGCACCTCGACGCATTGCGTGCTCACCGCGCACTCGGGCATGCGCAACCTGAGTATGTTCGACGACATCCATTCGCTGGAGCCCGGCGACCTGGTGCTACTGCACACCATGAACAAGACGCTCGCCTACAAGATGGTGGACTCCGAGGTCGTGCTGCCCGAGGAGATGGAGTCGCTGACCATCGAGCCCGGTGCCGACAAGGTGACGCTCGTCACCTGCACGCCCTACGGCGTAAACGACCATCGCCTGCTGGTGCACTGCGTGCGCACCAAGTACAACAAGAAGGACGTCGACAAGCAAAAGTCGCTGGCCGGCCGCCACTGGGGCAAGCGCGAGTTCGCCGTGCTCATCGTGGTCGTAGCCATTGTGCTGTTGCTGCTGGACATCGTGATCCACGCGGTCCGCAAGCGCCGCAAGGCCAGGGCCTCGGCATAGGACATTCTCCAGAACCGCCACAAAGGGGACAGGCACCTTTGTGGTGGTTCTGAACTTCCAAACCATCACAACATTCGATGAAAATCTCGATTTTGACGATAAACGTCGAATGTTGTGATGCTTTTCGTTGTGGGCGGGACGGTCTTCGTTGTGGGCGAGACGGTTTTCGCTATGGACGGTGCGGTTTCGCTGCGGAACCGCCAGCCCGCCGCCTGCCAGCCCGTCGCCCTCGTTACGTTTTCGCTGCATTTAGGTAAAGCACCTGCTCCAAGCGGCGTTGCCTTGTATACTAGAGCGGTTTATCTGTTATGCGGAAGGGAGCGCCTATGGCACTCAGCGAGAAAGACGTGCGCGGCATCGCCGAGTACGCAAAGATCGCACTGACCGATGACGAGCTCACCCAGATGACGTCTTACATGAACGACGCCGTCCAGATGCTCGAGCCCGTCTTGCAATATGACTTACCCGACGTGGAGCCCACGTTCCATCCCATCGGAAGCCTGTCCAACGTGATGAGCGATGACCTGCGCGAGCCCGAGCGCGACCTGCCGCTCGACGTCGCGCTCGAGAACGCCGGCAGCGCGCGCGACCGCTACTTCCGCGTGCCGTCCATTTTGGGAGAGGGGGAGAGCGAGTAATGGCGCAGAGCTTCGATTCCCTTACCGCCGCCCAGATTGCCGCGGGCGTTGCCGCCGGCGACTTTACCGCTACCGAGGTGGCTCAGGCCTCCCTTGCCGCCATCGAGGCGCGCGAGGGCGGGGTCCAGGCATTCCTGCGGGTGGCGCCCGAGCTTGCGCTTGAGGCCGCTGCGCGCGTGGATGCCGACCGTGCCGCAGGCAAGCCGCTGCCCCCGCTCGCGGGCGTGCCGCTGGCCATCAAGGACAACATGAACCTCGTGGGCACGCGCACCACCTGCGCTTCCCGCATGCTCGAGGACTACCAGAGTGTCTACACCGCCACCTGCGTTCAGCGTATGCTCGACGCCGGCTGCCTGCCCATGGGCAAGGCCAACATGGACGAGTTCGCCTTTGGCAGCTCTACCGAGAGCTCGGCGTTCCACCGTACCAACAACCCCTGGGATACCGAGCGCGTGCCCGGCGGCTCCTCGGGCGGCTCCGCTGCCGCCGTCGCCGCGGGCGAGGTCGCGCTCTCGCTGGGCTCGGACACCGGCGGCTCCATTCGCCAGCCGGCGTCGCTGTGCGGCGTGGTGGGCTTTAAGCCCACGTACGGCGCCGTAAGCCGTTACGGCGTAGTTGCCTTCGGCTCGTCGCTCGACCAGGTGGGGCCCTTTGGCCGCACGGTCGAGGATGTCGCGCTGGCCATGAACGCGCTTACCGGCGCGGGCCACGATCCGTATGACTGCACCAGCCAGGATTGCGCCGTCGACTTTACCAAGCACCTCAACGACAGCATCGAGGGCAAGCGCGTGGGCATCATCCCCGCGTTTATGGAGGCCGAGGGCCTGACGCCCGAGGTCAAGGCCGCTGTTCAGCGCGCCGCCCAGGAGCTGCAGAACCAGGGCGCCGAGCTGGTCGAGGTCGACCTGCCGCACCTGGACGCCGCCATCGCCGCCTACTACGTCATCGGCCCGGCCGAGGCGTTCTCCAACCTGGCCCGTTTCGACGGCATTCGCTACGGCTATCAGGAGGAGGGCTGCGCCAACCTGTCCGACCAGAGCTCGCTTTCGCGCGCCCACGGCTTTGGCGCCGAGGCCAAGCGCCGTCAGATGCTCGGCGCCTACCTGCTGAGCTCGGGCGTGTACGACAAGTATTACTACGCTGCGCAAAAGGCCCGCACGCTCATCACGCAGGACTATGACGCCGCGTATGCCAAGGTGGACACCATCCTCATGCCCGCCTCGCCGCGCACGGCCTTTAAGTTTGGCGAGATCAGCGACCCCACGCAGATGTACCTCTCCGACCTGTACACCATCTCGCTCAACATTTGCGGCAACGGTGGCATCTCGGTGCCGCTGGGCCTGGGCGAGGATACTCAGTTGCCCGTTTCTGCCCAGCTGGTTGGTCCGGCCTTTAAGGACCGTCAGCTGCTCACGTTTGCCCGCGCCCTGGAGCGCGGCTTTGCCGATGCCGCCACGGGTGCGCCCGCGCTTTCCGTCGCGCCCGATTTTGCCGGGAAGGGAGGCGAGCTGTAATGAAGGAGCTTTCCGAGGTCCTGCAGGATTGGGAGGCCGTGATTGGCCTGGAGATCCATACCGAGCTCACCGCACTCGATACCAAGATGTTCTGCAACTGCAAGCTCAGCCACGATGACGAGCCCAACGCCAACGTGTGCCCGGTGTGCCTGGGCCTGCCCGGCGCCCTGCCGGTGCCCAACAAGCGCGCCATCGAGAGCATCGTCAAGGCAGGTCTCGCCACCAACTGCGAGATCCAGCGCCACTCGATGTTCTACCGCAAGCACTACTTCTATCCCGACATGGCCAAGAACTTCCAAACCACGCAGGGTCCGGTCGCCTTTGCCATGTACGGTCACCTGGACCTGGACGTGACCGGTCGCGGCGCCGCCGAGCGCCCCGACTGCGCGTTTGGCGAGGCCGAGGCCCAGAGCCTGGCGAGCGCCTCTGCCAATGCCGAGGGCCTGTCCACGTCCATGACGTCGACCATGCGCGAAGGCAATCAGCGTGCCGGTCACCTGGCCAGCTATGACGCGTCCAACCTGCAGATGCCCGAGCGTCGCGAGGACGGTTCCTACACGGTGCCCATCCGAATCCTGCGCATCCACATGGAGGAGGACGCCGCCAAGATGGTCCACGTGGGCGGTGCCGAGGGCCGCATCACCGCCGCGGCCGAGTCGCTCGTCGACTACAACCGCTGCGGCACGCCGCTGATTGAGCTCGTCACCGAGCCCGACCTGCGCACGCCTGAGGAGGCTCGCCTGTTTATGGAGAAGCTCCGTCGCATCTTTGTGACGCTGGGCATTTCGGACTGCTCCATGGAGAAGGGCTCCATGCGCTGCGACGGCAACGTGTCGCTGCGCCGCCGCGGCGAGACCAAGCTGGGCACCAAGACCGAGCTCAAGAACCTCAACTCGTTTAAGAGCCTGCATGACGGCCTTGCCTACGAGATCTGCCGCCAGGCCGAGGTGCTCGAGGAGGGCGGCATCATCTATCAGGAGACCCGCCACTGGGAGCCCAGCCGCAAGCGCACCGTAGTCATGCGTGTGAAGGAGACGGCCGATGACTATCGCCTGTTCCCCGATCCCGATCTGGCGCCGTTTGATCTGGATGACGAGTTCATCGACCGCTGTCGTGGCGAGATTCCCGAGCTGCCCGATGCCAAGCGTGCCCGTTTTGAGACCGACTTTGGCATTAAGGCGGCCGATGCCGAGCAGATTGCCGGCGACCCCGAGTTTGCTGAGTTCTTTGAGGCTGCCGCTACCGGCATGGCTGGCAAGGAGGCCCAGACGGTTGCAAACTTGCTGGTCAACGAGATGATCGCCTATCTTAAGGGCGCGGGCGTCTCGCTGACCGAGTCCGGTATTGCACCTGCCCAGGTGGCAGCCCTTGCCAAGTTGCTGGCGACCGATGCCATCAGCTCCAACCAAGCGCACGAGGTCTTTGAGGCCATGGCTCAGACCGGCGACGACCCCAACAAGATCGTCGACGAGCGCGGTATGCGTCAGGTGAGCGATGCCGGCGCGCTGCAGCCGATCGTGGACGAGGTGCTGGCAAACTGTGCCGATCAGGCGAAGCAGTACCGCGACGGAAACCAGAAGGTCATCGGCTTTTTGGTGGGCCAGTGCATGAAGGCAAGCCGCGGCAAGGGTAACCCGAAGCTCTTCAACGAGTTGCTGAGAACGTCGCTCTCGTAAGCGGGAACCGAGGGGCCGGGCGCAGGGCCTTGCCTCTCAATTTCGGACAGTCCTGCGCAAGACGAAGGCCACATTAAGTGGCCTTCTTTGCGTGCGGAACTCATTTTGAGCAAGCACCCGCCCTGCCGGGGCTCCCGGGTTCTGCAACGACTCGGCCGTTCGGGCCAGGTGGGGCTGATATAAATAGAGTGAATGGGCGCGCCGTTGGCGCGTCCATTTTTGTGCGGGTGACAAAGGGACTGTCCCTTTGTCACATTGCAATAAATGTGATGGAAGTGTGGAGAAATGAGCTTAAAACTTCCGTAAATGTGATAAATGTCACGTTTTAACTAGGGTAAAATGTGGGAAATATCACGTTTACGGAAGTTTCTTTGCGGGAGGTTCGGTCATGCAGCGAGATATCATTGCCAAGCTTAACGCTTGGAAAGCGTCAGAATATCGTAAGCCGCTTATCCTTAAGGGGGCGCGCCAGGTTGGAAAGACGTGGGCGCTTAAGGAGTTCGGCCGAACCTCGTACCTCAATTTTGTGTATCTGACGCTCGAGGAGCCGTCACCTGGGGTACAGAGCGAGTACGCTCAGTTTTTCGAAGGTACGCGCGATCCTCGACGGATCATCTCAAATCTTTCCCTGGCACTTGGACAGCCTATCGATCCCGGCGAAACGCTGCTTATTATTGATGAGATCCAGGATTGTCCTTCTGCAGTCGGCGCCCTTAAATACTTCTGTGACGAGGCCCCCGAGTATCACGTCGCATGCGCAGGGTCTTTGTTGGGCGTTCGCTTGTCCCGTGAGACCAGCGCTTTTCCGGTGGGAAAGGTCGAGTTCATGGAGATGCGCCCCATGAGCTTTTCCGAGTTTCTGAAAGCCGAGGGCGCTGCAAACTACGACGAATACCTTGGCGGCCTGGATCAGATCGAGACAGTGCCCGATTTCTTCCATGTCCGTCTCGTCGAGCATCTTCGTCGTTATTTTGCATGCGGCGGCATGCCAGAGGCTCTTGGCCGGTGGGTGGAGACGGGCGATATCGTTCAGGTCGATAAGGTGTTGTCTGATCTCTTGGATTCCTACGAGCGCGATTTTGCCAAGCATGGTGGCCGTGCGCAGTTCGCCAAGCTTTCACAAATATGGAACTCGATTCCAGCTCAGTTGGCGCGCGAGAACAAAAAGTTCGTTTGGGGTGCGGTGCGCGAGGGGGCTCGTGCTCGAGAATACGAGGATGCTCTGGAATGGCTTGCCGATGCTGGGCTCATCACGGCGGTTCGCCTTAATGCTGCCGGTGGTGTGCCGCTCTCTGCGTACGATGACCTCAAGGCATTTAAGGTCTACTGTCTTGATGTCGGCTTGCTGCGCCGCATGGCAAGGCTGGATGCGTCCGCTTTTGCCATCTCGGATGCGCTATTTTCGGAGTTCAAAGGTTCGTTCGCCGAGAACTATGTGCTTCAGGCATTACTTTCACAGTTAGATGCTGCTCCGCGTTATTGGACAAACGAGAAGCCGAAGCACGAAGTCGATTTTTTGATTCAAGTCGGAAACGAAATCGTTCCCGTCGAGGTCAAATCGGGAGAGGTCGTTCATTCCAAGAGCCTTAAGTACTATGCCGACAAGCATGCGGAGACGACTCCATTGAGGGTCCGCTACTCACTTAAGAACCTAAAGCTCGACGACGGGGTGCTCAACATTCCGTTGTATTTGGCTGATCGATCTGTCCCTCTTATCAAAAAGGCGCTTGATCGTGCACATCTTGACGTTTAGATCCTGGGTGAGCTGACGGGCGGCGGCTAATTAATCGCTCCGTTACGGCCAGGGAGCCTGGGCCTTAGCGATGCTTGCTTCGCCAAGCCGTGGGTGTCATGCCGGTGTATTGTTTGAAGGCTTGGGTGAAGGCGGCCTGCTGAGGGTAGCCTAGGCGCTCTGCTACCTGCGCTATCGTGAGCGCGCTATCGGCCAAAAGGTCCTGTGCTCGCTCCATACGGCGTCTGCGAATGTAGGCGCCCAGGGACTCGCCAGTTTGGGCCTTAAAGGTGGCGCATAGTTTGGAGCGGCTTGTGTAGAGCCTCTCGGCCACCTCGTTGATACCCACATGTCTGCCTTTGTCGAGCGCGCGCTCAATCATTGCCGTTGCTTCTTCGGCAATGGTTATGCTGACGCGTGTGTCTGCCGCCTGCCGCGCCTGCTTGTGGGCCGCGCACGAACAGGCGAGCTCCGCGAGCATGGTCTCCACGATGCCCTGCATATAGACGTGTCCGCCTACGGTGCGGGCGCGGTCCTCGTTAATCCGGCGCAGCGTGTGGCAGATGGCAGACGTCGCTTCCTCGTGCCATGGCTCGGCAAACGCCTCAAAGATTCCCGCGAACTCGGTGGGATAGCGGTGCTCCAGTTCGTCAAAATATCCAGGCAAAAAGAGCACCGAGCGCGAGTGATAAAGCTCCCCCGCAAACAGCGGGCTTAATTCTTCGCCACAGCTATCTTGGATAAAGCTGCAAACGGCATTGTTTGGCCACGGTCCATGCAATGGTTTGAGGTTCGCGGGCGTTATGCCAGCCTCGGGCATGCATGTAAGTGTGGGCGCGCTGACTTCGCTCACGCAGGCGTATGGCTCGGGTGTGTATTCGGCCAGGTACATATCGTGCGTCGGGGTGATGAAATGCTCCATGACGATGCAGGCAGGGGAGAGAGGCATAATCCATGCGCGGCCGTGCGCCCGGTCGTTTGCCACTTCGCCGGTAAAGACGGCGCCCTTGCCGGTAAGCTCCAGGCCAAACTGCTCAAATTGCGGTGCGTAGAGCTCGGTTATGTCGGTCGCTGCCCGCCGTATTTGCAAAAGCGTTCCTTTCCTTTGCAGAAACGTCCACGCCTGGCTTGATTGTGAGCCATGGCTAACACAGCAATGATAAGTTCATTACGGTTAACTCTCAAGCCGTTAGAAAGGAATCTCATGGCAAAGGGATCAAAAAGGGAAGGTGGAGGCATTGGCGAGTTGCTCGCGTATGCCGGTGACCGCAAATTCCTAACGTATTTGGGCATGGCGCTCTCGGCGCTCTCGCAGCTGCTGAGCTTTGGCCCGTACGTGTGCATTTGGCTTGTCGCGCGCGACCTGATCGCCGTGGCGCCCAACTGGAGCGAAGCCACTAACATCGCGATGTACGGTTGGTGGGCCGTGGGGTTTGCGCTGGCAAGCATCGTAGCTTATTTCGTGGGGCTCATGTGCACGCATCTGTCCGCGTTTCGCTGCGCGTCCAATATCCGCAAGACTACGAGCGAGCACCTGCTTAAGCTGCCGCTCGGCTACTTCGACACGCATGCCACCGGCGAGCTGCGCCGCATTGTAGACGGGTGCGCCGCCTCCACCGAGACTTTGCTCGCACACATGCTGCCCGATATCGCAGGCGCCGTCGCCATGGTCGTGGGCTTGCTCGTGCTGCTTTTCGCCCTCGATTGGCGCTTGGGCGCGGCATGCCTCATCTCGGTGGCCATTTCGTTTGGCGCCATGGCCGCCATGATGGGCGGCAAGGGCGGCGAGTTTATGAAGGCCTACATGGGAGCGCTGGTCAAGATGAACAAGACCGGCACCGAATACGTACGCGGCATCCCCGTGGTCAAGGTGTTTCAGCAGACGGTCTACTCCTTTAAGGCTTTCCACGATGCGATCGCCGAATACGCCGACATGGCACAAAACTATTCGGGCACGTTCTGTCGAGGTCCGCAGGTACTCAACCTTACCGCGCTCAATGGTCTTGTGGCATTCCTGTTGCCCGTGGCGTTGCTGTTGGCGCCGGGCGAGACGGACTTCGCGCATTTTATGGCCAACTTCACGTTTTACGCGATATTTTCGGCCGTGGTGCCGACGGCCATGACCAAGCTCATGTTTGTGGGCGAGGCCTCTCAGATGAGTGCCGATTCGCTGGCTCGTATTCGAAGCGTCATGGATTCCAAGCGGCTCTCCGTGCCCGCGCAACCCAAGCATCCTGCCGGCGGCGACGTGCGATTTGAGGACGTGAGCTTTACGTACGAGGGTGCCGAAGCACCTGCCGTTAGCCATGTGAGTTTCAGCGTTCCCGCTGGTAGCACCCTCGCCCTGGTGGGTCCCTCGGGTGGCGGTAAGTCAACCTGCGCAAGCCTGATCCCGCGTTTTTGGGATGTCTCCTCGGGTCGAGTGCTCGTAGGCGGTGTGGACGTTCGCGATATGGATCCGCACGAGCTTATGGACCAGGTTGCCTTTGTGTTCCAGACCAACCAGCTGTTCCGGCAAACACTTGCCGATAACGTGCGCGCCTCCAAGCCTACGGCCACTGACGACGAAGTGCGTGCGGCCCTCTCCGCAGCTCAGTGCGACGACATTGTGGCCAAGCTCCCACAGGGCATCAACACCATGCTCGGCGCCGGCGGAGCATATCTTTCGGGCGGCGAGGTCCAGCGCGTGGCACTCGCCCGCGCGATCCTTAAAGACGCGCCTATCGTGGTGCTCGATGAGGCCACGGCGTTTGCCGACCCCGAGAACGAGGCGCTCATCCAGCGCGCCTTTAGCAAGCTGGCGGCGGGTCGCACGGTCATTATGATTGCGCACCGACTCTCGACTGTAGTGGGCGCAGACCAAATCGTGGTGCTCAACCAGGGCAGCGTGCAGGAGTCGGGTACCCATGCCGAGTTGCTGTCCCAAGAGGGTCTGTATGCCAAGATGTGGGCCGAATACGAACAGGCCGCGAGCTGGAAAATCACTGCAGCGACCGCGGATGCCGTCGTCACGAAGGGAGGCGAGGCCTAAATGTTCGCCTCATTCCAAAAGAAGTATTTCCTATCCGATAAAGGCGTCGCCGGCGTAAAACGCGGCATTTTCTGGACCACGCTCACTAATCTCATTACCATGGCCGGCATGGGCTTTTTATTCCTGGTTATGGCCGGTTTTGTCGAGCATCTCGCCAGCGGGGCTGACCTGCCGGATGCCCTGCCGATCGTGGGCGGGCTCCTGGTCTTTTTCGTGTTGCTCTTTGCCTCTAACTGGCAGCAGTATTACTACACCTACTGCATCTTTTACGAGGAGTGCGGCAAGCAGCGTATGGAGATTGCCGAGCGCTTGCGCAAACTGCCGCTGTCGTTTTTTGGTCGTCGTGATCTGGCCGATTTAACCGAGACCATCATGGGTGACGTCCAGGCCATGGAGCACGCCTACAGCCACGTGCTGGGAGAGCTTTGGGGCGCCATCATCGCAAGCGCCATTGTGTTCGTGGCGTCGCTGTTCTTTTGCTGGCAGCTGGCGATCGCGGCGTTTTGGAGCGTTCCCGTGGCCTTTGCCGTGCTGTATCTAACACGCGGCCCCATGACTCCGGTGTTCGATCGCGTGCGTGCCGAGAAGGTCAAGGTTACCGAGGCTATTCAAGAGACGCTCGACTGCGTTCGCGAGATCCGCGCCACCAACCAGGAGGCCCATTATCTTGAGGGGCTCAACGCCGTGATCGATGCCGAGGAGCATGAGACCACCAAGGGCGAGCTCGCTAACGGGCTTTTGGTCAACTCCGCCTTTGCCATCCTGCGTCTGGGCATTGCCACCACGCTGGTCACGGGCGCCGCGATGGTCGCCTCCGGGCAGGTCGACTTTTTGGTGATGTTTGCCTTCCTGCTTATGGTGAGCCGTATCTACGCGCCGTTTGATCAGGCCCTTATGCTCGTGTCGGAGCTATTTGTCGCCGAGTCGTCTGCCAAGCGCATGCGTTCCATCATGGAAGAGCCTGTGGCGCGGGGCAGCGAGAAATTTGAGCCCGTGGGCCACGATGTGGTGTTCGATCACGTGGCATTTGGCTATGGTGCGGGCGAGGACGGCCGCGCCGGCGAGAAAGTTCTTACCGATGTGAGCTTTACCGCCAAGGAAGGCGAAGTTACGGCACTGGTCGGTCCTTCGGGTTCCGGTAAGTCTACGGTGAGCCGCCTGGCCGCGCGCTTTTGGGATGCCACCGCGGGCAAGGTTACCGTGGGTGGCGTGGATGTTGCGAGCGTGGATCCCGAGGTGCTCCTGCGCGACTACGCCATTGTGTTCCAAGACGTACTGCTCTTTGACGACACGGTGATGGGGAACATCCGCCTCGGGCGTCGTGATGCCACCGATGAGGAAGTGCTTGCGGCTGCGCGTGCCGCCAACTGCGACGAGTTCGTGAACCGCATGCCGCAGGGCTACGACACCATGATCGGCGAGAACGGCTCCAAGCTGTCTGGCGGCGAGCGCCAGCGCATCTCCATCGCTCGTGCGCTGCTTAAGGACGCCCCCATCGTCCTTTTGGACGAGGCCACGGCGAGCCTGGACGTCGAGAACGAGACCGTGGTTCAGCAGGCGCTTTCCCGCCTGCTCGCGGGCAAGACGGTTATCGTTATTGCTCACCGTATGCGTACGGTGGAAAATGCCGACAAAATCGTTGTACTCAAGGATGGTGTGGTTGCCGAGCAGGGCGCTCCGGCGCAGCTCAAGGCAGCAGGTGGAGAATTTGCCCGTATGGTCGCACTGCAAAAGGAGTCGGCGGACTGGCAGCTGTAGGAATATGACAAAGGGGCAGTCCCTTTGTCATATTGAGTTCACCCCCATAGTTTCCAAAAAGTTAACCTTTGTTGACCTTAATAGTTAGATAAACTAAACTATTTTCCAAAAGTGTGCTCGAGCAAACTTGTTTACTCGGGTGCTGAGGCACCGTGCCGCGTCCAATGCGGCAAAAGGGAGAAGTAACATGAAGAAGTCGACGTTCAATACCCTGCTTGTCGGTGGCGGTTTTCTGCTTGGCACGGCCGGCATCAAGCTGCTTACCAGCGCTCCGGTCAAGAATGCCTGCGTGCAGGGTATCGCGTGCGGTATGCGCGTCAAGAACTGCTACCAGGACATGGTCGAGCAGGCCAAGGCCAATGTCGATGACATGGTTGCCGAGGCTGCCTACATCACCCAGAGCGAGGCCGCTGCTGACGAGGCAGCCGAGTAACGCTCCCAGGCACAAACTATGAGATTCTCGATTATTAGCGAGATCCCCGGCAGGACCCGCCTTCAGTTGGCGGGTCCTGTGCCAGAGAGCGATCTCGATGCGCTTCTTAAGCTTGGCGGCGATATCGACGGCGTGCACAAGGTGCGCGTTTACGGCCGTATTGGCCAGATGGCGCTCGAATACGACGAGCGGTGTCTTGCGAGCGTGCTCGATGCCTTGGGTGCGCTCGATGCCCAGGCCATTGCCGACGCAAAGACGGGTTACGTGATGCAGCTTGAGCCACGCAAGCACAAGCTCGTCATGGATCTTGCCACACTTATCGGCGCCCACTACGCGCGCCGCTGGTTTTTGCCCACGCCCCTGCGTGCGGTGTTTGTCGTGGCCGGTTACATGACCTTTTTGCGCGCTGCCCTCCGTGAGCTCGCGCAGCCGCGTCTGACCGTTCCCGTGCTCGACGCTTCGGCCATCGGCATTTCGTTCGTCAAACGCGACGTCGACACCGCGGGCCAGACGATGTTCCTGCTCAACGTGGGCGAGCTGCTCGAGGACTACACCCGCGCCATGAGCGAAAATGAGCTCATCAACTCGCTGCTCGATGTGCCCGACAAGGCGCAAAAGGTCATCGGCGACACCGAGGTAAGCGTTGCCGCCACCGAGCTCGAGCCCGGCGATCTGGTCGCCGTGCGCACCGGCATGTCTATCTGCATCGACGGCGTGGTCGAGCAGGGGAACGCTATGGTCAACCAGGCGACCCTGACCGGCGAACCGCTGGCCGTCGAGCGCAGCGTGGGCGACGACGTGTTCGCCGGCACCGTCGTGGAAGACGGCAGCATCTTGGTGCGCGTGCGCGCCAATACGGCGCAAACCAAGCTCCGCTCAATCGTCTCACTCGTACAGACGGCCGACTCGCTCAAGTCCGAGGGCCAGTCGCATATGGAGGACCTTGCCAACAAGATCGTCCCGTGGAACTTCCTGCTCGCGGGCCTGGTTGCGCTTACCACCCGCAGCCTCATCAAGACCTCGGCGGCACTGATGGTCGACTACTCGTGTGCACTCAAGCTCACGGGTTCCGTTGCCGTCATGACCGCCATGAGCGATGCAGCCAAGATGGGCGTCATGGTCAAGGGCGCCAAGTACTTTGAGTCGTTTGCCAAGGCCGATACCATTGTCTTTGACAAGACCGGTACGCTGACCGAGGCGCAGCCGCGCCTGGCTTGCGTGCTGACGACCGACGGCTGGAGTGAGGACGAGATCCTGCGCCTTTCCGCTTGCTTGGAGGAGCATTTCCCGCATCCGGTGGCGCGTGCCGTGGTCAACGCGGCACGTGAGCGCGGGCTCGAGCACCGCGAGCGCCATGCTGCCGTCGAGTACATCGTGGCGCATGGTATTGCTTCGTCCATCGAAGGGCGTCGCGCGATTATCGGCTCGGCACACTTTGTGTTTGAGGACGAGAGCGCGCAGCTCGATTCCGGCATTAAGGAGCGCATTGAGTCCCAGATGCAGGGCCTGTCGCCTCTGTACCTGGCGGTCGACGGCAAGGTCGTTGGCGTGCTTGGTATCGAGGACCCGCTCAAGTCCGGGGTCCGCGAGGCCATCGCCGACCTGCACGCGTTGGGCGTTAAGCACGTGGTCATGCTCACGGGCGACTCCGAGCGCACGGCCGAGCGCATTGCGCGCGAGGCGGGTGTCGACGAGTTTAAGGCCGAACTGCTGCCCGAGGACAAGTACGCCTATGTGGAGCGCATTAAGAGCGAGGGGCGCCACGTTGCCATGGTGGGCGACGGCGTCAACGATTCGCCGGCGCTCGGTTTGGCCGACGTGGGGCTGGCCATGGGCGGCGGAAGCGACATCGCCAAGGAGGTCGCCGATATCATCCTGACCGATACGGATCTCGCTGCGATCGTGCGCCTGCGCCGCATGAGCCAGGGGCTTATCGACCGTCTGACGAGTTCGTATTCCAAGGTGATGCTCACCAACTCGGCGCTGTTGGCATTGGGTATTACCGGCATGATCACTCCGCAGACGTCGTCACTGCTGCACAACGGCTCAACGATCGCCTACAGCCTGGGCAACGCGAAGGCTTACCTGCGTTAGCAGGCGTGTTCGTCCACGTTATCTGGCCTGCGCCCAGACGGCATCGGTGTCGTTCGGGCGCAGGTTTTTTGCATTTGACCATTTGCTAGCTTCTTTATATAGTGTTGCTAGCAAGGCTAGCAATTGAAGGGAGCGGGATCGACGTGGGTGCTGTTGGCGGCATGGCGCAGGTGAACGTTCGCGTGGATCGCCAGGTCAAGAACCGTGCCGAGGAGGCACTGCGGCTTTCGGGCAGGTCACTGCCCGAGCTCATCAAAAAGGTGGTGGCCAAGGTCGCG
>OCPT01001390.1_pt1 | contig 14000 bp, 16 predicted proteins | sample 1538741 | NCBI WGS metagenome assembly OCPT01 (sample SAMN04571723, study PRJEB22368) | human gut metagenome | biome: human gut; material: stool | host: Homo sapiens | place: Luxembourg | collected 2012-12-06 | reverse complement strand
TTTTCTTTTAAGTTCTTAATATAATTTTTTATAATAAAATTATATTATTGCTTTGTAAATCATATATTTTATATAAGACAAGCTATAATATAATCAAAATTTAAACTTTTAATTTTATTATTAAATTTATTTACTAAATGAATCGAAAAGAAGTTTTCTTTAAAGTAACAAACATTATTTTTTGTTATTTTAAATAGCGAAAAATAATTTCCATATATAAAAATGGGAGGTGAATTATTTGATTAAAAGAAAGTTTAATTATAAATCTAATTTAGCATACTATGAAATTGCTGAATTTATGAGAAAATATATTAATTCTAATAGTATTATAGTATGCATCGGTACTGATAAATGCGTAGGTGATTGTTTAGGCCCACTTGTTGGAACTTTTCTTCAAGAACATAATTTTCCTTTACCTGTATACGGTACGTTAGAAAATCCGATTCATGCATTAAACTTAGATAAAAAACTTATTGAAATCAATAAGCTTCATCCTAATGCTTCTATAATAGGTATAGATGCATGTCTCGGAGATGTAAATTCAATTGGTGAAATACACACTCGTGATTATCCTATCCATCCTGGGAAAGGTGTTGGAAAATCACTTCCCGATGTAGGTATTGCTTCAATAATTGGTATAATAGACTCTAGTGATACTGCTGAATTCTTCACTTCTAGAAGTATACGACTTCATCTTGTTTTCGAAATGGCAAAAGTAATTTCTCATGGATTAATACATGCTTATTATTTAAATTCTATAGTAAACAAATAATGCTAGAAGTTATAACTTCTAGCATTATTTGTTTACTAATATAAATTTAATCTATTAAAGTAATTTCTTTATTAGAAATATTATTGTCCAATTTATCAGCATACTTAAGAACCTCACCTGTTCCCATTGCTACTGCCTCTACTGTGTTACTTGCAATACTAACATTAATACCTGTATTCTCTTCTATAAGTTTATCTAATCCATCTATTAACGAACCACCACCAGTCATTAATATTCCTTTTTCAATAATATCTGCTGCTAATTCCGGTGGAGTCTTTTCTAATACAGATTTTACACTTTCAACAATCATTGATACTGGTTCCATTAATGCTTCTCTTAATTCTTCAGTAGAAATAATAACTTCACCTGGTAAACCAGCAATTAAATTTCTACCCTTAATAGTCGTTGATATGTTCCTTGATCCCTTAAATACAGATCCAACACTAACCTTTAAATCTTCTGAAGTCTTTTCACCAATTAGAAGCTTATACTTCATTCTTACATATCTAGTAATTGCTTCATCAAATTTATCACCTGCGACTTTTATAGACTGTCTAATAACAATACCACCTAATGAAATAACTGCAATATCAGTTGTTCCACCACCAATGTCAATAATCATATGTCCATCTGGTTTCGTAATATCTAATCCTGCTCCAATTGCAGCCGCTAATGGTTCTTCAATTAGATTAACTTTCTTAGCTCCCGAATTCATAGCTGCATCTATTACTGCTCTTTTCTCGACTTCTGTTGCTTCTGATGGAATACAAATCATAACTCTCGGTGCTATAACCCTTCTTTTTCCTAAAGCTTTCTTAATAAAAGCCTTAAGCATTTTTTCTGTAACATCATAATCAGAAATTACCCCATCCTTTAATGGTCTTACTGCTACAATATTACCAGGGGTCCTCCCTATCATCCTTCTTGCTTCCTCTCCAACTGCTAAAACCTTATTATTATTTTTATTAATTGCTACAACTGATGGTTCTTTTAATACTACTCCTTTTCCTTTTACATAAACAAGTACAGTGGCTGTCCCTAAATCAATTCCCAAATCGCTACCACTTTTCCAAAACCACATTTTATTCACTCCTATATAATAAAATTCAAAATATTTGTTCTTTCTACAAAATTATTCCTTTTTCTATTATATATTTAATGGATTTATCATTCAATAGCTTTATCCTTCATTCGCCTTATATTTCATTTTTGTGGCTTTACCGCCTCTAATATGTCTTTCAGATTTATTTAATTCTAATATTAAATGTGTTTGTTCAGCTATAGCCGGATTAATTTTAGGTAATCTTTCTGTCATATCCTTATGAATAGTACTCTTACTTACCCCAAATACTTTCGCTGTTTTTCTAATTGTAGCTTTTGAATCAATTATATATTGGGCTACCTCTAAAACTCTTTCTTCTATATAGTCTTTCAAGATTATACCTCCTTAATCTCTATTTGATATATTATTTACTTAATCTATAAAAAAAATTCATATTCTCAAACTAATTAAATAATTGTATAAGTATCAACCATAAAAATGGTTGATACTTTAATAAATTATTTCATCTCGAAATAAGCACTTGGATCAACATCTTTTCCATTTGCATCTTGTACTTGAACATTTAATACATCTCCGCAAATTTTTGATGTAAATATACCTGAACTATTTCCTACTGTACCTATTTCAGTACCAGCACTAACAGTATCCCCTGCTGCTACCTTAACATCTTCGCTTAAGTTAGCATATTTTGTTTTTAGCCCATTAGCATGTGCAATAACAACATAAGTTCCATCTGTAGTATTGCTTGATACTTCTTCAACTTTACCCTCTGCAGCTGCCTTAACAGTTGTTCCGACAGCAGCATTTATATCAATACCTCTTCTAGATATATCTTCACTTCTAGTTTCATCTGAATAAGTTCTTACCATTTTTCCAAATTCTCTTGATATAGCTACTTCACCATCTATAGGTAATGATAGAACAATATTACTATCAGTTCCTGCTGAAACATCAACATCAGCTTCTTGCTCTGAGTTATTTTGATTTTCAGAAACAATCGCTTCATTAGTATCATTATCTACTTCATTAGTAACTTCTTCTTGAGATATTTCATTATCATTTGCTTCTGCTAATTCATCATTGTTTTCTACCCTTTCTGCATTTTGCATATTAAAGTTAGAATCAACCTCTGAAGAATTGCTATCTTGAACATCATTTAAAGATAATTCATTGCTAGTATTGTTTTGCTCCTTAGCAACTGAATTCTTTTTAATAGTAAATGCTGCTACAGTTGCAACTACACATAAACATACTAGTAAAACTAAGTAAAAGCCCTCCTTTCTGAAAAAGTCCTTTACTTTATTTTTTTTATTTTGGTCCATTTCAACACCTCCTGTATTGTATTCTTGCCCCTAAAATTAAATTAATTCAATCTATACTAAATTTTTATTCGTCAAATTTATATATAAAAAAACAAAAAGAGATTTGATAAATCAAATCTCTTCGTGTTTATATAGTATATATTAACCTTATAGGTTAAATTTTAAATTTCCTATATTAATACCCGTATAATAATGCTTTAATATTTCATCATAACTCTTCCCATCCTTAGCCATAACATTTGCCCCCCACTGACTCATTCCAACCCCTTCACCATAGCCTTTACAATTGAATATAATCGTATTATCGCCTATAGAATAATCAAAGTTTGTTGAGTTGAGCCCTAGCAAAACTTTAAAATCAGCTCCTTTAATCACACTATCTCCTACTTTTAATTCAATAACTCCCCCCGACTCACTTCTTGATAATATACTAATACTATCTCTTATATTACTTGAAGTTATGCCAGACTTAGGATATTTATTACTTATTATATAAGCTAAATCACTTAATGTAATTTCCTTAGAACTTTCAAATTTAGATGATTCCTCATCACCTGGGCTATCTACTGATTTAAGATACGGGATTTTTCCCATCCCTAACTCTTCTGCTGACTCGGTCTTTCCAGCACTAACAGCAAAATATAATGGATACATTACCAATTCGCTATCATAAGTTAAAACTATACCTTTTGTATCATCTACTGCATTTTTTATTTTTTCCCAATATCTCTCTCCATTTTCCTCTCCCCATTTCTTAAGGATATCATCCTTTGATGAATAAACCTGACAATGTGCTGAGTCACATATATCTCCTCCATTAGCCTCTGTACATGGATTTATTTTTTTACTAACAACATAGGTTCTAGCTACAATAGCTTGAGCCTTCAATGCTTCAGTTTCAAAGCTAATAGGCATTGTATTTGCAAGTACACCATATACATAATCTTCTAGTTCTATCTCCTCTATTCTATTCTCTAAAGTAATATATACAGAAACAGTACTATTTGTATTAATGTTTATTTCATTGTTTATATCCTCTATCTTATCCACATTATCTACATTGTCCACTTCATCTACTTTGTCTTTAATCTCTGTATTATCTATCTCTTCCTCTACCTTATTATCTTCACTCTTATCCGATTCATTAACATTTATCTTTTCTTTATTAGTTGCATATTTATTAAAATCTATTTTCACATCTGCTTTCATAGTTATTACTGGAATTATTATCATAAACAAAATAATACATATAGCTGTTACTATTACTAACTTAATCGTTGTAAATCCTTTTAAAAAATTTTTACTCATACTCCCTCCATCTTACCAAGGTTACACCTATATATATGTTTTAATCTGTTGAACAATTCCAAATTATCATTATTATTAATTCTTATATTTCTATATAAAATAAAATTAGGAGTCAAAAAAGACCCCTAATTTATTTATGAACTCTATATATTTCTGCTCCAAGCTTTCTAAACTTTTCTTCAATATTAGTATATCCTCTATCAATATGATATATTTCTCCTATCTCCGTTTGTCCATTTGCAACTAATCCAGCTAATATCATTGCTGCTCCAGCTCTTAAATCAGTAGCTTTAACCCCGCATCCAGTAAGAGTAGTTACACCTTCTACTATTGCTATTCTACCATCAATTTTTATATTAGCACCCATTCTTCCTAGCTCTCCAACATGCATAAACCTATTTTCAAATACAGTTTCAGTTATTACACTTACTCCTTTAGTAATTGCTAATAAAGCCATCATTTGAGCCTGCATATCTGTTGGAAAACCAGGATAAGGCATTGTTTTTATATCTACTGGTCTTTTTTCTTTAGTTCCATCAACAATCATCTTTTGTCCATCTATAGTACAGTAAACTCCGCACTCCTTCAACTTTTCGATAGTAGGCATTAAATGTTCTTCATTTACTCCATTAATCGTTATCTTACTATTAGTAATTCCAGCTGCAACCATAAAAGTTCCAGCTTCTATTCTATCAAATATAGGTGTAAATGGTTTTGGTTGTTTCAATTCTGATACACCATGTATAGTTATCTTTCCATATCCAGCGCCTTCAATATTAGCTCCCATACAATTCAAAAATCTTGCTAAATCCCAGATTTCTGGTTCTTCAGCAGCATTTTCTATTACAGTAACTCCTGGTGCTAAAACAGCTGCCATCATAATATTCTCTGTAGCTCCTACAGATGGAAAATCTAAATAAATTCTGTTTCCATGTAATTTATCAATCTTAGCTTCGACATATCCATACCCAACTTCAGATTCTATTCCTAAAGCATTAAAACCTTTTAAATGTAAATCTACAGGTCTGCTTCCAATATTACAGCCTCCAGGCATTGATATTTTACATTTGCCAAACCTTGCTAACATAGGTCCCATAATTAAAAAAGATGCTCTCATTTTTCTAATTAACTCACTATTAGGATCTACTTCTTTTAAATTTTGGGTATTTATTTTTAAATCTCCTGTTATTGAAGAAAATTGCACTTCACAATTTAACTCTCTTAATAAATTAATCAAGACAGTAACATCTTCTAACATAGGTACTTTCTTTAAAATTATTTCGGTTGGATTTAAAATAGTTGCAACTATTATAGGTAATACTGAATTTTTTGCAACACTTATATCAACTTCTCCATGAAGTTCCTTTCCACCTCTAACTATGATTTTTTCCATATTATCCTCCATATTTATTGTTAGTATGTTACGAAAATTATCGGTGTTCCTATAATTAAATATGAACCTGTATCGTACTTAATTTGTCCAATGTTTATATGTTGATTATCTTCAAATGTAGCTTCAGCAACACACCCATTGTTTATATCTAAATATTCATTAACTTTTATATTTAAATTTTTTTCCAAATCATCAATCAAATTTTTATCCTGTGTATTTAGCTTTCCCTTTATAAATGAAAAATACCTTTCATTTATAAAATTATCATTTCTTATTTTCTGTGATAATTTTTTCAATTCTTCCTCTGATTTACTAACATCATTATTAATTAGAATAACTTGAACTTTTATCAAATCATTATATTCACAAATATTAATACTATAATCAATATTTTCACTTTCTGCTGTAATATTATTATTCTCTGTAGAAAGTACTAAAAAATTATTTTCTTCAAAAAATTGTTTTATCCTTAAGTATTCTTTGCATAATTTTTCATCAACTGTATATTCTAATTTAATTCCATTTTGAACAAAATCATAATTATTTATCACATATCCTTCAATCTTACTGAAAGAATCTTCCTTTGATTCACACTTATACTCTTTTCCACCAATAATTAATAGAGAAAAGATTAAAAGAAATACAAAAAATACTTTTTTCATATTGTAATCCCCTGCCCTTCCTCTAAAATTATTGTCCAAACTATTTTTTTTATACATTGCTTTAATATAAATTGTCCAAATGAAATTTCAAAATTCTATTTGGTTAATTCAAGTTACATAAATATATACTGCCACATTGTAGTAAAATAATTTCTCTTAATAATATATATATATTATTAAGCTCTTAAAATAGTTCTCTTTATTCTAAATTTAATATATTTCTCTACTGATTTCGTGTATATATATCATTCTATTCAAATCTAAAAAAAAGGTTATATAAATAATTTTCTATAAAAAAAAATAAGGAAGTCGCTTTTTAGCGATTTCCTTATTTAAATTGCAATCTTGCATTTGCCCTAGCTAATGCTCTCTTTGCTCTTTCTATATCAACATTTTCTTTTTTACTAGTTAATCTTTCTTCTGCTCTCTTAAAAGCCTCTTCCGCACGATTTATATCAATTTCTTCTGGATAATTAAATGAATCACAGCAGAAATTAATCACGTTATCTTTAACATATATAATTCCTGAAGATGTAAATAATTTCTTTATATCACCATTAGCGGTAGTATACACACTTACCGTTGGTATAGCAGCAACTATACTTGGTGCATGATTTGCAAGAAACTCAATTTTACCATTAGGCTCGGTTGTCAATAAACTAATAATTTCCTCTGTTAATACTTCACGCCCAGGAGATACAATGTTAAGTTTTATTGTTTTTCCCATAACTTACATCTCCTATTTCATTTTATTAGCTTTTTCTACAACTTCTTCAATAGTACCTGCAAATAAGAATGCTGATTCAGGTAAATCATCGTATTTTCCTGATAAAATTTCTTTGAATCCTCTTACAGTCTCTTTAACTGGAACATATCTTCCTTGCATTCCTGTAAACTGCTCTGCAACAGTAAATGGTTGAGATAAGAATCTTTGAATTCTTCTTGCTCTTGCAACTACAGCCTTATCTTCATCTGATAATTCATCAACACCTAAAATTGCAATTATATCTTGTAATTCTGTATATCTTTCAAGTATATTTTTTACTTCTGTTGCAACTTCATAGTGTTCCTTTCCAACTATTCTTGGGTCAAGAATTCTAGAAGAAGATTCTAATGGATCAACTGCTGGAAATATTCCTAATGATGATATAGCTCTAGATAATACTGTTGTAGCATCTAAGTGAGTAAATGTAGTTGCTGGTGCTGGGTCTGTTAAGTCATCAGCTGGAACATATACTGCTTGAACTGATGTTATAGAACCATTTTTTGTTGAAGTGATTCTTTCTTGAAGAGCACCCATTTCAGTAGCTAGAGTTGGTTGATACCCAACAGCTGAAGGTATTCTTCCTAATAATGCAGAAACTTCTGAACCTGCTTGTGTAAATCTAAATATATTATCTATAAATAATAATACGTCTTGACCTTGATCTCTAAAGTATTCAGCCATAGTTAATCCAGTTAATGAAACTCTCATTCTAGCACCTGGTGATTCATTCATTTGACCAAATACTAATGCAGTCTTATTTATAACTCCTGAATCCATCATTTCATGATATAAGTCGTTACCTTCTCTAGATCTTTCCCCTACACCTGTAAATACAGAAATTCCACCATGCTCTTTGGCAATATTATTAATTAACTCTTGGATTAATACTGTTTTACCTACTCCGGCTCCTCCAAATAATCCTATCTTCCCACCTTTTTGATATGGTGCAATTAAATCAATTACTTTAATTCCTGTTTCAAACATTTCTGGCTCTAAAGATTGTTCTTTAAAGCTTGGTGCTGGTCTATGTATAGGATATGATTCATCGGATTCTATGGCTCCTTTATTATCTATAGGATTTCCTAATACATTAAATAATCTTCCTAATACATTCTTTCCTACTGGTACAGATATTGGCTTTCCTGTATCTAAAGCCTTCATACCTCTCTTTAATCCATCAGTAGACTCCATTGCTATTGCTCTAACAATATCATCCCCAACATGTTGCTCAACTTCTACAACTAGCTCTCTATCACCCATATCAATTTTAATTTCATTGTATATGTTTGGTAAAGAAGCTTCATCGAACTTTATATCTACTACAGGTCCAATTACTTGAACTACTTTTCCAATTTTACTTTCTGACATACTTCTTCCTCCTTGCTACTTTTGAGCTTCGGCTCCCCCAACAATTTCTGAAATTTCTTGTGTTATAATACCTTGCCTAATTCTATTGAATTTAATATTAAGACTTTGTAATATGTCATTTGCATTTTCTGTAGCTCCATCCATAGCAGTCATTCTAGCACTATGTTCACTAGCTTTTGCACTAAGCATACATGTCTTAAGTTGGCTCTTTAAATACATATCTATTGCATTTTTAAATACAGCTTCTTCATTTGGCTCAATTATATATTGACCTTCTCGAGAAGCTTTCTTTTCTATTGGTAATATTTTAACACTTTTTACCTCTTGTTTAACCGGAGAAATAAATTCTGTATATACTATATTTACTTCAGAAACATCTCCCTTTTCATATAAATATATAGCATCATTATATATTCTATTAATATCTTTAGTAGCAGGCATATCTGGTAAATCTACATATTCAGCATATGTGCTTATTTTATATCTAGAAAGATATGAAATTCCTTTGCTTCCAACAACAACAACTTTTGCTCCGCCACTTTTTTGAACTAAATTGTTTAAATATATAGCTACAGTATTATTATAACCTGCGCATAACCCAGTGTCTGAAGTTAATACAATATAGAGTTTATCTCCATCAAAGCTTTTATAATAAATTGAGTCAAAATCTTCCGGCATACTAGAAACAACTTCACTAATAACTTCTTTGCACAAATTATTATATTGCTCATTAGCTATAAGCTCTTTTCTTGCTTTTCTGAGTTTTGAAGTGGCAACAAGCCCCATAGCCTTAGTTATTTTTCTAGTACTTTCAACTGACTTCATTCTTCTTTTAATTTCTATAAGTCCCGCTGCGCCCACTGTTTTACCTCCTAAAGAATTGCATAGCTATAAAAAGCTATGCATCTTTTAAAAATTCTTTTTTAAAATCAATTATACATTTTTCAATGTTTTCTTTTAATTCATTTGTTAATTGTTTTTCAACAATAACTTGCTTCAAGACATCTCTATGATGAGTATCCATATATTCTAAGAATTCAGCTTCAAATTTTCTAATATCTTTAACCTTTATATCTGATAAAAAGTCATTTACAGTTGCATACAATATAACTATTTGTTTTTCAACATCCATTGGTTTATATTGATCTTGCTTTAATACTTCTAATATTCTTTTACCTTTTTCTAGTCTTCTCTTAGAATCAGAATCTAAATCAGATCCAAATTGAGCGAATGCTGCAAGTTCTGTATATTGTGCAAGTTCCAACCTTAATGTTCCTGAAACTTGTTTCATAGCCTTAATTTGAGCATTACCACCAACTCTTGATACCGAAATACCTGCATTTACTGCTGGTCTTTGTCCTGTATTGAATAATTCACTTTCTAAGAATATTTGCCCATCTGTAATTGATATTACATTAGTTGGTATATATGCTGTAACGTCTCCAGCTAGTGTTTCTATAATTGGAAGTGCTGTTAATGAACCTCCTCCATTTTCTTTAGATAGCTTTGCAGCTCTTTCTAAAAGTCTTGAATGAATATAGAACACATCTCCTGGATACGCTTCTCTTCCTGGTGGTCTTCTAAGTAATAATGACATTGTTCTATAAGCTACAGCATGCTTAGATAAATCATCATATATTATAAGAACATCTTTACCCTTATGCATGAAATATTCACCCATACTACATCCTGCATATGGTGCTAAATATTGAAGTGGTGCACTTTCTGATGCAGTTCCTGCAACAACAATTGAATAATCAAGTGCTCCCATTTCTTCTAATGTATTAACTATATGTGCAACTGTTGATTGCTTTTGACCAATAGCTACATATATACATATTACATCTTTACCTTTTTGATTTAAAATTGTATCTACAGCGATAGCAGTTTTTCCTGTTTGTCTATCACCGATAATAAGTTCTCTTTGTCCTTTACCAATAGGAACCATAGAATCAATTGCCTTTATCCCTGTTTGTAATGGCTCATTTACTGAAGCTCTGTCTATAATACTTGGAGCTGGAACCTCTATCGGTCTAGTTCCTGCATAGTTTATAGGTCCTTTACCATCAATCTCTTCACCAAGAGGGTTTACAACTCTACCTAAAATTCCTTCTCCTACAGGCACTTCAACAATTCTATTAGTTCTTTTTACTATATCGCCTTCTTTAATTCCTTCTTCAGAACCTAATAAAACACATCCAACATTATCTTGTTCTAGGTTTAAAGCCATCCCAAATACATTATTAGGAAACTCTAAAAGCTCACCTTGCATACAATCATCTAATCCATAAACTCTTGCAATTCCATCACCAATTTGAATTATTGTTCCAGAATCAGAAGTTTTAATTTGATTTTCATATCTTTGTATTTCTTTTTTTATGATAGATGTTATTTCTTCTGGTTTTATGTTCATGCAATCACCTCTATTCCGTAGTAAGCATCAGCTTTCTTAAATCATCTAATCTTGTTCTTACAGTTCCATCAATAACGTCATTTCCTATTCTTACATAAATTCCGCCTAAAATTTCAGGATCTATTATTTTCTTTAATATAATATCTTTATTATACTTCTTTTCTAATTTTTCTACTAAAGCATTATATTCATATTCCTCTAAAGGTATTGTAGTTTTAACAATTCCTTGTAAAACATTTAATCTTTCTAAATGGATTTTCTCCATTTCCTTTAACTTTTCTTTTAAAAATAAAATTCTGTCCTTTTCTATTAATATTAATAAAAATGATAAAAGTTCCTCATCGATTTTATCTTTAAATATGTTAATAAAAGTCTTTTTCTTTTGCTTTGTACCTATTTGAGGATGTTTAATTACTTCTAAAAAATCACTATTATTATCTATAAGATTGCAGATTTCTCTTAAATCTCCAAGATATTCATCAACTTTTCCTTTTTTTTCAGCAACTTCATAAAGTGCAAGGGCATATCTTCGGTCTAAATATTCGTACATATTTATTTACCTACCTCTGAAATAAATTCATCAATTAGAGTTCTATTTTTTTCCTCATCGATATTTTTTTCAATTACTTTTTTAGAAAGTTCTAAAGCTAAGTCTATAGCTTCCTTCTTTAAAGAGTACTCAGCTTTTTCTTTTTCCCTTTCAATTTCTACTTTGGCTCTTTCTATAATTAAATTTGCTTCAGCTCTTGCTTCTTCAACAATTTCATCATATACTTTTTCAGCCCTTTTCTTATGGCTTTCTGTAATAGCCTTTCCTTCTTCTTTAGCCCTTTGAAGTTCTCTTTCATTACTAATAGCAAGATTTCTCGCTTTTTCAAGCTCCATATCTGCATTGTCTAACTTCTCCACTATCTCATTCTCTCTTGCTTCAACTATTAGTTTAACTTTTTCAAAAAAGAAATATTTTAATCCAAAGAATAGAATCAAAAAGTTTACTATAGTGGCTAATATAATACCTGGATTAAATTCCATTATTTGATACCCCCTTCTGGAGTTATTAAAATATTATGCTACTCCTACAAATATTAATAAGATAGATACTAATAATCCATAAATAGCTGTTGCTTCTGCGAATGCTGATCCTATAACTAATGTTGTTGTAATCTTTCCTGTTGCTTCTGGATTTCTTGCAACCCCTTCAACTGCTTTTCCTGTAGCATTTCCTATACCAATACCTGCTCCTAAACCTACTAATACTGCAATACCTGCTCCTAATGCTCTCATTCCTATTTCATTCATTTTTAATTTCCTCCTTTTAATTATGTTCTGATACTATCTTAATGTTTATCATTGTTAACATTACAAAAATAATTGCTTGAATACCACCATCAAATATATCGAAATACAAATGTAATGGGATTGGTATAACAAGTTGTGCAAACCATGCTATCTTTTCTAAACTTTCATAAACAAGTTCTATTATAAAAGTAGCTGCTAACATATTACCAAAAAGTCTTAAAGATAGAGATATTGGAAGCATTACTCTCTCCAATATTGTAATTGGTAATATGAAAGATACTGGTTCTAAATATCCTTTAAAATATCCTCCAATGCCATTCTTTTTAATAGCATATCCTTGAACCATTACAAATGATATTAAAGCTAAAGTTAATGTAACACTAAAGTTTTTTGTTGGTGGTGATATTCCGACTAGACCTGTAAAATTCATTACTAGCACAAATATCCCTAAAGTTCCTATGAAAGGAACAATTCCTCTAAAATCTTCTCCAACATTACTTACTACAGCATTATTTAACATGTTATAAATCCATTCAACAATAGTTTGCTTTTTAGATGGTCTTATTTTCATATTTCTAGTAGACCACCAAGCTAAAGCTAAAATTAATAAAACAATTACTAATTGCACTATTGCCTCTGGTTTTATATCAATTGCTATTTTGCCTAAGTAAAAAGAAAATATAGCTTTTGATGGTTCCATCTATTCACTTCCCTTCTGCACTTTTATAGTAGTTATTACTAGTATTATATAATGTATAAAAAATCCTAATAAAAAGACTAATAAATTAATTATTTTATTAGAAAAGATTACTGCTATAAAAACTATAGTAATAATTCTCATTAGATAACTTAACGGATATAAAATTGCTTTATTTTTTTAGGATTATTTATGAATTTCTCAGTTATTTTTGCTGAAATAATAAAATTCAGCATAGAAATTATTAATCCAAGAAATAAAATTAATCCAATTTTACATTTTCCTACCAAAGCTAATAATAAAAATAAAACAACTCCAGTTATAAAATCATTACTTGCTACAGATTTTACTATAAACTTTAGATCTTTAGCCATTTTAATCTCCTAGTAAATAACTTATTTGGGAGCTAGAATCTTATCTTATTCCTATATAAAAACTAATTGTTATATCGTTATATGTATGTATTTATTTATACAAATGAGCTCTTATCTAGGAATACTCTTACGTTATTTTTAGACACTGTCCCTGTTGACATTAGCTAATTATATACCTAGTTCTAAATTAATAAAAACCTCATTTTTACTTATTTTTTACAATTAATCGTTAAAATAGCCTGTTATTATATAATATTTCATAAATGCTCAACTAAAATCTTTTTTTTAAGCTTTTTAAATTATTTTTGCAATTAATTTTACAATCTTTCATTTGTTTAAATTTTCATAATATTTATTTTTTTATTCCTATTCATTCTGATAACGTTTCATACTTTTATTTTGTTACTTTTTGATAATATTATTACTATTTTAAAAATTTTTTTAACTTTTTTTATCATTTTATAATTATTAATAAGGTATTCTGTATATTTATTTAGTTTTTTATGAATAATTGCTTTACACTTTATTCATTATTTTTTAAAATTTTTATTATTTTTTATTCT
>OCPT01001368.1_pt1 | contig 14210 bp, 13 predicted proteins | sample 1538741 | NCBI WGS metagenome assembly OCPT01 (sample SAMN04571723, study PRJEB22368) | human gut metagenome | biome: human gut; material: stool | host: Homo sapiens | place: Luxembourg | collected 2012-12-06 | reverse complement strand
CAGCGTTAACAAAAGCATCTGTTGAACAGTACGCTGAATATGAACAGTTAGTTGGTGGGGTTGAAACGCTATTTAAAAACAGTAGCGATAAGGTAATGGAATATGCCAATAATGCATATAAGTCGGCAGGAATGTCGGCAAATGAATATATGAATACAATTACTGGGTTTGCAGCTTCATTATTGCAAGGACTTGGTGGAGATACGGAAAAGGCTGCTCAAATAGGTAATATGGCTGTTGAAGATATGTCCGACAACGCAAATAAAATGGGAACTTCAATGGAGATGATCCAAAATGCATACCAAGGATTTGCTAAGCAAAACTATACAATGCTGGACAATTTGAAACTTGGGTTTGGAGGGACTAAAACAGAAATGGAAAGGCTTCTTCAAGAAGCTGGAAAGATAAGTGGAATTAAATATGACATTAGTAATTTCAGCGATATAATAGAAGCTATCCACGTAATCCAAGAGCAGATGGGCATAACTGGTACAACTGCAAAAGAAGCTGCTACCACAATTGAAGGTAGTTTGAATATGACCAAGTCTGCATGGACTAATCTTTTAACTGGTATGGCTGATGATAATGCTAACTTTGATACTTTAATTGATAATTTAGTTAATTCTGCAAGTGCATTTGGTGATAATATACTTCCAAGAATCGAAATAGCAATAAAAGGTATTGGACAATTAGTTGAAAAATTACTTCCTCCAATTGTGGCTAGATTACCTCAATTGATAAGTGATATATTACCTTCGTTATTAAATGCTGGTGTCCAAATGGTAGGTTCTTTAGGTAATGGTATTATTCAAGCGTTGCCATCTTTAATTGATTGTTCGGTACAAGCAATACAAACTATTTTAAATGGTATAACTAATAATTTACCTCAAATAGTTAGTGGAGCTATGCAAATAGTATCATCTTTAGTAGCCGGAATAGTTCAGGTATTACCAATGCTATTAGAGGCTGGACTACAATTATTAATAGCTTTAGGACAAGGAATAGCAGAGAATTTGCCTGCATTAATTCCTACTATAGTAAATTTAATAATTTCTATATGTGATATGATAATTGAAAATTTACCTTTAATATTAGATGTTGCTATTCAAATAATAATGGCTTTGGTTCAGGGATTAGTAACTGCTTTGCCTACATTAATTGCAGAAGTACCAAGGATTATAAATAGCTTTTCAGATGCAATTTATAGTGCTTTACCTCAAATTCTTGAGGCTGGAGTTCAAATATTAATGATGCTTATTAAAGGTTTGATAGATTCAATTCCTACTTTAATAGCTAATATTCCTCAAATAATTCTTGCTATAGTAAATGCTATAACATTATACAACTGGGCTAGTTTAGGGAAAAACTTGATTGAATGGATTGGTAATGGACTTTCATCTATGAAAAGCAATATAGGTAGTATAGCAAAAGGAATTGCAGATAGTGTTGTGAATGGAATAAAAAACATATTTACTTCTGGTACTAGCGTAGGTAAAAACTTAATAAGTTGGGTTGCTAATGGAATAAGTAGCTCTTTAGGTAATTTAGTTCAGGCTGCTAAGAATGTAGCCACAGGTGCAATTAATGGAATTAAAAATATACTTAGTTGGGATAGTGCAGCTAGCATTGGTTCTAATTTAATAAGAGGTATTTGGAGTGGTATCTCTAATATGGCTGGTTGGATTATAAACCTAATAGGAGGCTTTGCTGATAGTGTTATCAGTAGTATTAAAGGATTTTTTGACATACATAGTCCTTCAAGAATTATGCGTGATCTTATAGGTACTAATATAGTTAAAGGTATAGGAGTAGGTATAGATTTAGAAACTCCAAATCTTGAAAAAGATATTGATGCAAATATGGCAGATTTATTATATAAAATGCAATCAGCAGTAGATTACGAAACTGCTATAACTAATAGAACTATTACTAGTAGAAACTCAAATATTGGAATGAATCAAGGTAGCATAACTAATAATGATAATGCTGTAACACAAAATATTACGTTTAATAATCCAGTAAAAACGCCTAGTGAGGTTGCTAGACAAATAAGAAAGGTAGGAAGGGAGCTTGCATTCGGATGATAAATACTAAATTTTTAACATTAACATTAGAATCTAATGGTGAAGTTTTAGAGCTTGGAAACAATGAATACAAGCTTCTTGAAGTACATGGATTAGAAGCTAGTGATTATGACATTAATATAACTGAACATTATAGTGGAATTGGTGGGTATGTTAAAAAAAAGAAGATACAACCAAGAGAAATATACTTTACTGCTGATTGTATGGATTGGAATTCTTGTGAAGAGCAAAGACAAAGATTAATTAAATTCTTTAATCCTTTAAATAGTGGAACTCTTAAAGTTAACTATTGTGGAATAGAGAGATATATAGATTATGAAGTTGAAAGTTTCAAGGATAATAGAACTAACCTTTATGAACAACTAAATTTTACTGTATATATTATTTGTCCAGATCCTTATTTTTATGAACTTGAAAAATTAGAAGAATTGACTACATGGACCGGTGGATTAAACTTTCCTTTAAATTTACCTTTTAGTTTGAAGCAAAAAGGAGAAAATATAAAAAATATTTATAATGACGGTCATGTTGATACTGCAGTAGAAATTATATTTAGAGGTCCAGCTATTAATCCTAAGGTTATTAATCAAACTACAGGAGAGTTTATACAGGTTAATAGAGAACTTACTAGTGAAGATACTTTATATATAACAACTAAATATAGGAATAAGAAAGTAGAAATAGAGAGAAATGGAGTTAAAACTAATGCATTTAACTACATAGATCTAGACTCTACTTTTTTTAGTTTAAAAGTAGGGGATAATCTTATGGAATATAGTACTGAAAGCTTAGAGCCGCAAGGTGTAAGTATAAAATATAGTAACAAGTATTTAGGAGTATAGGAGGTGTTATAGTGGGATATGGCTTTTTTAATGGGAGTAATAATTATGGACAAGAAGAGCTAGCAAGATATTTTTCAAATATATATGAAAATGGTATTAATGTTACTGATTCAGATATGGGAATGAAAGTTACAAGATATTCAAGCACAGATTTAAAGGTAGCAATAGGATTTTCTATAGTGAATGGGTATTATTTATACCAAGATGTTATTAAAACAATAACAGTAGATAAAGATACTACTTATAATAGGATAGATAGAGTAGTAGTTAGATTAGATGTGTCAAATATGACAGTAAGTATAGAATTAAAACAAGGTACTGCATCAAGCAAACCTACTGCTCCAAGTCTAACTAGAACGAGTAGTGTATATGAGATATCATTAGCTCAAATTTATGTTAATTCTAGTACTGGAATTACATCTGTTACGGATGAAAGATATGATAATAACCTATGTGGAGCTATAAGACCTAAAAATCTTAGCGAATTTAATGCCATGATGACAGGATTTAATAATAGATTTGATACATGGTTTGAGCAGCAACAAGGGGAAGGGTGGAGAAATATATATATTCAATCTACAGTTCCAAGTGATGCGATAGAAGGTGCTATATGGAAGCAAGTATTATCATAAGATTTTTTAATAAAGATTTAGATTTTATAGGAGAAGTGGATGATTTCACTTCTTTTATTTTTGAGCGTAAATGGTTCACTTATTCTAATTTCCAATTAGTTGTTGAAGAGTTTGATAAGGATTTATTTAAAGATGGTAATTATATTGTAGTCAACAATGATCCTTATAGAAGTGGTCAAATAACTAAAGTTAATGTAACAGATGATGTAACTATAAAAGGCTTTGGAATAGGTTTTTGGTTTACTAATAGGATAACTTTTCCTCCAACTGGAAATGATACATATGCCTTTAATAGCTATGCAGAAGATATATTTTACAATGTTGTTTATATTAATGCTATTAACGCAGAGGATCCTAAACGTAATTTTGAAAATCTATATATTAACTCTAGTAAAGGTAGAGGAGAAAAAATAGCATTTGAAACTAGGTATAAGGTTTTAAGTGATGAATTAGAAACAATATCTAAAACTAGTAGGTTAGGCTGGAATATAAAATTTGATTATAAAAATAAAAGATTTGTATTTGAGAGTTTAGTAGGAATAGATAGAACAGTAAATCAAGCTGATGTTCCACCTATGATATTTTCAAGAAGATACGATAATGTTCTAGAATTAGAATATACAAAAGATGTATCTGAATATAAGAGTTGTGCTATTGTTGCAGGACAAGGAGAAGGAGCTAATAGAGAAATAGTAATAGTAAATGATAATCTTAGTGGACAGGATAGAAAAGAGTTGTTTGTAGATGCTAGAGATGTTGAAGATGGAACTAACTTAGCCGATAGAGGTGAAAGTAAATTAGCTGAAAACACTATTATAGAAAGTTTTGAAGCCACTATAGATACTGAAAGCTATAGAGTTGAATGGGATTTAGGAGACTTTGTAACTATTCTAGATGATGAAATAGGGGTTGTTAGTGATACACAGATAGTAGAGGTTATAGAAACTTATGAAGATGGTGTACTAACTATAGAGCCTACTTTCGGGGAAGCTATTAGTCATTTTGGAGATAAATTTAAACAAGCTATTAATAATCCTATATATGAAAGTACAAAAAGTGTTATATCAACTACTATTCCTAATTCTAAAGGAGTTAAGTGGTTAGAATTAATCGGAGAGGAGAATGATATGGATGGCTATTAAAAAAGTAAGAGAAAGAGTTCACAATGGTGGTACTACTGGAACAGAAGCTGATTATGATGTGATACATTATGAAACTAGTGAAGATTTAATAGTTGGGCAAAAGCAATCATTAGTTGCAAGTGGGTATAGAATTATGCCTGGTGATTTAATAATGCAGTGGGGAACAACTGAAATATATTTAAATAATCAAGGGAATAAGTCAATAGAAGTTATTCTTCCTATTTCCTTTAAAGCATCAGTTTTTTCTATTATAGCAGCAGAACAAGATAATTCAATGACTACAGTAGGAAGTTACAATGCAGCTTGCTATGAAGCAACAACAAATAAATTTAAATTAATGATTAGAAATATATTTGATTCCCAGTTAACAGGTAGAGTTAGAGTAAATTGGATTGCTTTTGGTAAGTAAAAATAGGAGGTATAAAAATGTATTATTTAAGGCTTAATGGAGAAAATTTTGGTTTTGTATTAGAAAAAGTGCATGAAATTAAGGAAAATGATATTAGCATAACAGAAAAGGAGCATTCAGAATTTTTTAGGTTGCAAGAAAAGGGCAAGGAGTTTAAATTGAAAAAAAATCCAACTGGAAATGGGTTGTTTGATTATATAGAAGAGATGATTTAATATTATAAAACTTAAATAGCTTAGGAAACTAGGCTCTTTTATTATATTTAAAATTCCAAGCGATTGAAGAAAAAATGAGAATGGCAGGTGATATAATGGTACAGTTAATAAAGGGAGTAGTTGATACTCAAAAAAACAGTTATAGAAGCATAGGACAAGTAAGTGCTGGTGATGATTTAGAACTAGAATTAGAAGTTAAAATGAATGGCCAACCTATAGAATTTATTAATCCAGAGTGTGAGCTATTAATTAAAAAATCTGATAACAATAAAGTTAGACAGACTAAAGATATTATATATCAAGATGGAAAATTTAAAATAAAAGTAGATGAGCAAGGGGTAACTTATCCAGGAATAGTAAGTAATCAATTAGTTATTAATGATGAAGGAAGAGTTAGTACTTGCTTATTTTATTTCAATGTTGGTGCCAGTTTAGAGAGAGAAGTATTACAATCTATTTCAAAAGTAGAAACTTTAGAGCAATTGGATGAATATGTAGTTACAGCATTTTCTAATTTAGATGAATATGAAACAAGATTAACAGAATTAGATGGTACAATGAAAACAACTAATGAAGAAATTACTGTTAATGAATCTGAAAGAAAAGTTAATGAAAGTGAAAGAAAGACAAATGAAACTCTTAGGATAGAGAATGAAAAGGAGAGAGTTAAAAAGGAAAATGAAAGGTCAGAAGCCGAGATTGATAGAAAAGAAAGTGAACTTGACAGAATAAAAAATGAAAATGCCAGAAGAATAGCAGAGAATACTAGAATAGCTAGAGAAAATGCGAGAGAAAATGCTGAAGTTAATCGGAATGCTATTTTTGAAGAAAATGAAGTTATTAGAAATGAAGCAGAAAAATTAAGAGAGAAAGCAGAAGCTAAGAGAAAAGAGAACTTCAGTAATCTTGAATCTTTAAATGAGAAACTTAATGAAGCTGAAGCAGAAAGAGTAAGAGCTGAAGGAAACAGGGAATCTAAAGAAACTGAAAGACAGTTAGCTGAATCAGAAAGAGAGAAAGCAGAAGCTAATAGAGAAAATACTTATACAAACTTTAATGATGCAGAAGTAGATAGAAGAAACAATGAAAATGCTAGAATACAAGCTGAAAATTTAAGGGTACAAGCAGAAAGCATAAGATCAGAAAGATTTGAAACCGCACAGTCTACAAGAGAAACTAAATTTGAAGAATCTCAGAATACTAGAGATGAATTATTTAAAGCTAGTGAAACTGCTAGAGCTACAGAGGAGATTGCTAGAGAAAAAGCTGAGAGTATTAGAGAAGGAAATGAAGCTATAAGAGTTAATAGTGAATCTCTAAGAGAGTCAGCTGAAAATGCAAGGCAACAGGAAGAGATTAAGAGAAGTCAAGCCGAAGTTTTAAGAGTAGAAGCTGAGAAAGAAAGAGAGCTTTCTTATGAAGAAATAAAGAAAGATAATTCTACTTTTAAAGACAATATTAATTCGCAATACGAAGATATAGTAACTGAATTTGATAAAGTAATAGCCAATGTTACAAATGGAAATGAAAATGCTACTAATTCTGAAATTGTACAAGCTAGAGGAAAAGAAGTTAATCTTAATGCTAGATTAGATAATTTTGACGAACAATTGGATAATAAGGCGAAACAAAGTGATTTAATAGTTGAAAGAAAAAGGATAGATAATTTAACAACTTTACCCGAGGGAAGTACAATGGGTGACGCTGAGTTAATGGATGGGAGAATAGGTTTAGGTGGCAAAATATTTAACAACATAGGTGATGCAATTCGTTCACAATTTGGTTATATAAACGAAAAATCTAATGATTTAACTTTTAATTATATAAGTGGGAACAATGAAACAAGTAATTTAATTAATTATGTTTCTTATTATAAAAAAGGATATTATGTGCATAGTAACGGTACTGAAAATTCAAATTCAGACTTTGCTATATCTGAATTAATTCCAGTAACTCCGTTGGCAACGTGTAGATTTAAAATATTAAGTGATGATGCAACATCTGTTCAACACACAGGCGTTATACTTGATAAAAATGGACAATATATACAACCACTCACAAAACTTGACTCAATAACTGATATAACAGAGAAAGAGATAATATTACCTTCTAACGCATACTTTGTTAGAGTGAATTTAAGGATTGGTTTTAATAAATCATATTTTAAAATTGTTGGCACAAAAGAATTGAAATGGTTAAGGATTTGTAAAGAAAATTTAAAGGATGATGTATTTTTTGAAAAAAACTTACCTTGGAATGGTAAAAAAGTTACTATTTATGGTGATAGTTTGGCTCAGATAAATGATTGGGCAGGCAATACTTTATCTTGGGTAAGTTTTTTAAAAGAATATTGTGGTTTTAGTGAGGTAGTTAATAAAGGTATAGGCGGGACAACAATCACGCCGGGAACAAGAGAGGGTAAAACAAATGATTTTTATACTAGAATAACAACTCAAAATGATATTGGAACACATTTATTTATAATATTCGGTGGCATGAATGATTATTTATTTAATAGTGTAATAGGCTCTCCAAATGAAGCTCCTGGAAATACAACGTTATGTAATAGTGTTAAATCTATTTGCGAGCATATTCAAACTAGATATCCAGAATCACAAATATTATTTATATTACCACCTTATGGAGTTCCAGAACCAACTACAACTAATACGATAAAAGAAGTTAGTAAAGCAATAGAGGAAAGCGTAGAAGATTATGGTGTTGAAATTTTAAATCTAACAAAATATGGTGATATAACTGTTAAAAATTCAGCACAAAAATCTTTGTATTATTATGATGGTATTCATTATAACGACAAAGGTCATGAGAGAATAGCAAAAAATAAAATCATACCTAAAGTTAATTCTATGTTAATTCGCAATTGATTTATATTGTTCGTAAAGTTAATAAACTGTTGAAGTTCAGCAATCCAACTTCAACAGTTTATTATTAATCGATACATGTTGAAATAAATTCTCTACCTAAATTGGTAATAGAAAATTGCCCTTCTACAAACTTTGGATATTTATAATATTTATGCAATGAAGGACCAGAGGTTTTACAATGATTAACTATATCACCATTTTCAATTTCAGAATATAATGATTTATTTACAAAACGAGTCTTATAATCAATTGTTATAAGTTGTAATCTTTGTAGGTTTTCTAAGGATACTGAGTATTGAGTATAATTTGATAATTTCATTCCAAATTTATGGTCAATTATATGTAATAACCATTCTACTCCTTCATCATTATTTTCTGATATTTGAAGCCTTATCTTTCCTATAGGAAATGAATTTTTATTTTCATCATTAAATTGTTTTAAGAGATTAGCTTCTAATGGAGACATTTGTTTTATGATTTCAACAAATGATGGGTGCACACTATCCTTAGTATCAACATTCATTGATTTTGAAAGTAAATTAGCATAAAGATTTCTAAGTTCATCATTATTCATAGAATATGAAATAGCTTGTAGTGCAGGTACAGCTACATAAGCTTCAGGTTGAACAATTTTATTTGGATCTACATTTTTAAGTTTTTCAGATAAAAGTTTTTCAGTTTCAGCCATATTGTATTCTCTATGAATTACCCAATTCCAAGCAGGAGATAATGCTGCATTTATACTTCTAGGTATAAGTTCTAAAGTTTTACCTAATTGTTTAGCAGTTGGTTGAACTAAATCATCATATAATTTTGGTGCAGTTTTTAAAGTTTTACCTGCAGCGTCTAAAAAAGTATTAAGACCATTATTAATTTTAATCACTACCTTTCAATTTTAATATTTGTATGACATTAAAATTGTACAACGCAAAATATGTAAAAAACAAGGAGTATTTATGAAATTTGTAATTATGTGTAAGAAAAAAACAAAAGTAAATCTAACAGGAAGATGCAATGGCGAAGATTTAGCAATTATGGGATCTGTTATCCTGAAGGAAGCTATATCTAAATTAACAGAAGAAAAGAAAGTAAATAGATTAGAGATAATAGAGATTATTAAAGAATTGTTAGATGAAAAAGTATTTATAAATAAACAAGATTTATAGAGAAGTTAGAGTAAAATCTAGCTTCTTTTTTAATATAAAAAAGGAAGGTGTAAAATGGAAAACTTATTAAACTATTTTAAAATTATTGTAGCAACAATAGGAACTGGAGTAACATGGTTATTTGGAACATGGGACACTGCTCTTATTGTTTTAGTGTCTTTTATGGCATTAGATTATCTAACTGGTGTTTTAAGAGCATGGATAAATAAAGAGGTATCTAGCGATATAGGACTTAAAGGAATAGCAAGAAAAACAGTAATATTTATAGTATTAATTGTCGCTGTTCTATTAGATAGGCTATTAAATACTGGGACATGGGTATTTAGGACACTTATATGCTACTTCTACATAGCAAATGAAGGGATAAGTCTTTTAGAAAATTGCGCTGGGTTGGGGCTACCTATACCGGAAAAACTTAAAGATGCATTAGTACAACTAAAGGATGGAGAAAAGAAAGAGTTAAGTAAAGAGCAGGAGTAGATACTGTTCTTTTAATTTATAAAAATATATTAAGAAAGAAGGAATATAAAAATGAAAATTGGAGTAAATGATGGACATACTTTAAGAGGGGCTGGAACTGGAGCAGTAGGAATTATAAAAGAAGGAGAACATACAAGATTAGTTGGAGAAGAAGTTAGAAGATTATTAAAAGAAAAAGGAAATACAGTTTATAATTGCACAGTAGATTATGCAAGCACTGTAAATGAAAGCTTATCTTTAGTAGTGCAACAAGCTAACAGAGAAGATTTAGATTGGTTTATTTCTATACACTTCAATGCTGGAGGAGGACAAGGAGTTGAAGTCTATACTTACGAAGGTAGACAATATCAAGATGCAATAGATGTATGCAAAAATATATCATCATTAGGATTTATTAATAGAGGGGTTAAGGCTGGTACTGGCCTTTATGTAATCAGAAGAACAAAAGCTAAATCTATGTTAATAGAAGTTTGCTTTGTTGACACAGAAGATGCAAATAAATATCTTTCAGTTGGATATAAGGCAATTGCAAAGGCTATAGTAGATGCATTAGATAATCATATAGTTAGTGATCCAGTAGTAGATACAAATACATCATCTACATCTCAAACTCAATCTACTGTAACAACTACAGGTGATGATTGGATAAGAAGATTACAACAAGAATGTAATAACCAAGGATTTTCAAAACAAAATGTTGATGGCATAGCTGGACCAGCAACATTAGCTGGATGTCCTACACTTAGAAAAGGTGCAAGTGGTAATATAACTAAGTTACTACAAGAAAAGTTAATAAGTTTAAGGTATGATTTAGGAAAGTATGGATCAGATGGAGTTTTTGGAACAGCTACTTATAATGCGGTAGTAAAATTTCAAAAAGATAATGGATTAACACCAGATGGTATTGTTGGTCAAAATACTTGGAGAAAATTATTAAATTTATAATTATCAAGGCTAGATACTCATCAATTTGGGTATCTAGCCTTTTTTTGTTTTTATAAAGCAAAAGTGGACAAACTTTACATTTTATAATAAAATAAAAAAAGCTACTAAGACAATGATTTAAAAGTAGCTTTAAGTGTAATTGAAATATTTGATTTTCTTATTTCTATTATACTTGATTTATTTTTGAAGTGCAAAACTACTTTTTAGTAGTAAAACCCAATATTAAAAATAATAAAAATATTAGAACTCCACAAATTGAAGCTTATTATAAAATTATGGAGTATTATAGTAATGAATATAAAAATAGAAATTCGTTGATAGTTTTACCAACAGGAGTTGGCAAAACAGGTGTAATGGCGATGGCACCATTTGGATTAGCTAAAAAAAGAGTTTTAATAATAACACCAGCAACTTCAATAAGAGATACAGTTTTAGAGGCTATAAGCCCAGATAATCCAGAAAATTTTTGGTATAAATGCAAAGTAATAACCCCAGGGTTTATTTTACCTAATGTTATTGAATATGAAGGTTCTAGTACTCCTATTGAAGTATTAAATTCTGCTAATATAGTTGTATTAAATATTCATAAATTACAAGAACGTTTAAATTCTTCATTAATAAATAGAGTAGGAAATGACTTCTTTGATCTTATAATTATAGATGAAGCCCATCACTCTACAGCTATGACATGGGTTGAGTGTGTAAATTATTTTAAAGAAGCAAAAGTATTAAAGCTAACAGGAACTCCGTTTAGAACGGATGGAGAAAAGATAACTGGAGAATTAATATACAAATATTCATTAAGTAGAGCTATGGTTCATGAATATGTTAAAAGTTTAAGTAATATAAAATATGTACCTGATGAATTGAAATTAACAATAGATGGAGATAGTAAGCTATATACAGTTGATGAAATTTTAGAGTTAGGATTAAGAGATCAAGATTGGGTTACAAGAAGTGTTGCATATTCAAAGGAATGTTCTGAAAAAATAGTAGATGAAAGTATTAAGGCTTTAGAGGAAAAGTTAGAAAACTCATCAATACCACATAAAATAATTGCAATAGCATGTAGTATTAAACATGCTAAGGATATAGCTGAAATATATGAATCTAAAGGAATAAGTACGGCAATAATTCATAGTAATTTAAGTAAATATGAAAAAGAAAAGGCATTTAAAGATATAGAGAATCATAGAGTAAAAGCAGTTATAAATGTAGCGATGTTAGGTGAAGGATATGATCATAAATATTTATCTATAGCTGCTATATTTAGACCTTTTAGAAATGAATTGCCATATGCACAATTTATAGGTAGAGTATTAAGAAAAATTAATGAGGGAAGTGCTAAAGATAATATAGCTAAAATAATATCTCATCAACATTTATATTTAGATATATTATGGGAAAAATATAAAAAGGAAATTCAAGAAAGTGAAATAATAAAAAACCTAAAAGATTATGACGAAATTTTAGATTATACTTTTGATGATAATACTCCTAGAAGTGATAGACAAGAAGTGGAATATGGAACAGTTATAGAATCTAATAAACACTCAATAATGGAAGAAACTTATTTAGATACAGAACTTATCAATAAAAGTAAAGCAGAAGATAAGGTTTTAAAAGAAAAATTAAGGCAATTACAAGAAGTATTAGGAGTTAATGAGGAACAAGCAAAAATATTATTACAACAAACACAAGTCAATAAAACTCATCTAGGAAGACCAGATTTATTATATAAGAGCAAGAAAAGGAATTTAGATGAAGAGATTAGAGAAAATATAGTTCCTAAATTTATAGAAAAGTTTGATATAAATCCAGATTTAGATGATTTAAAAGATTGCGGATTATTTATAGGGAAATATTGGTGGATTCCTAATAATATAAAAGGTAATAAAGGAAAAAATACAGCAATGCTAGCTATGTATTATAATAGTTATCTTAAAAATGCAGTAGGATTACCAAGAAATGAATGGTCTGATGCGGATTTTGATAATGCATTTAGAAAATTAGAAATGTTGAATGAAGTTATTGATGAAACTTTAAATACGTATTATAATGAAAGAAATAACTAATTTATTTTATTTATATAAATTTTAATGGAGGTGAAAAGAATTAAAATGTTTAATGAAATATATGACTTAACATATTTACCTTTGCTTACTCCTTACAATTTAATAGATAATTTAAAGTTAGATAACTATACAGGAATAAGTTATATTAAAGTTGAAAATGGCATATTAGCTGAAATAACATGTTATATTAATGAAGTTCTTATGAAATTTTACTATGAGTTTAATAGTGAAAATTATTTAGATAATATATACTATTACGAAAATGAACAAAAAGAATATTTATTTAATAGGAAAGATATGTTAGAAGGATTAAGAAGTGAATATATTAATACTAAAAAAGTAGGAAATATGTAAAAAGAGAGAATAAGTTTAAGAAACATTTTTATAAAAATACAAAACAATATCCTAAATAAAAAGCACCATGAGCAATCCAGGTGCTTTTATCATATCAAGACTAAAAGTATTAAAATAGCCATTTTAAATTATAATTGTATTATAAGGCGAGCAAATGTAATATATCGGGGGTAAGTTATGAAGAATCGCGATGTAATAAAAGATTTTGAAGAACATTTAGGAGATATTATATTAAATGATAAAAAGGATGTAAAAAGAACTAAAATTACATCAGTAATAGCTTTTACTTTGGTAATATTAATTTTATCATTGCTTATTGGTGGTGTAATGTTCTTAAAGGAAATTTTTTCACCTGGAAAAGAGCTTATTGGTACAACAGAATCTATAGATGGAAAATACACTGTGGAGGCGTATCTTATTAATGGTGGAGCAACCGTAGATTGGGCTGTAAGATGTTACTTGAAGACAAAATATAAATTTGGTGAAAAAATGATATATAATGATTATCATGTAGATAGTGCTATAATGATTTGGGAAGATGACGATACTATCAATATTAATGGACACATAATTGATTTGCCAAATGGAAAATATGATTTTAGGTATGATTAAATTCAAATTTAGCAGTTATATTTGATGAATAATTTTAATATATTGTTACAGAAAAGAGTAGGACAACCTACTCTTTTATATTTCGCTCACCACAAAGCCTACAAGTACAATAGCCACCAGGAGTAATTTTATATTCTTCCTCATTTCTCAAATCTTTAGTAGAGCACTTATCACACCAACTACTATTATACCAACAATTATAATTTTCATTATAATATTTATATAATTAATTTTACAATTAATAACACTACATTTGGAAAATATGTTACTATTAAATTATAATTGTATTAATTTGGTTATTATAAATAATAAAAAGGGGGATACATATGAAAAAAGTAAATATTAGTAAAGGAATTATGATAAGTGGAA
>OCPT01001321.1_pt1 | contig 14631 bp, 7 predicted proteins | sample 1538741 | NCBI WGS metagenome assembly OCPT01 (sample SAMN04571723, study PRJEB22368) | human gut metagenome | biome: human gut; material: stool | host: Homo sapiens | place: Luxembourg | collected 2012-12-06 | reverse complement strand
CTTAATACTCAAATACTGCCACACCATATCCCGGAAGAGGATATGCAAAGGAATATTTCTGACCATCACATTCCTGCTTCTCTGGTTTGTAAACCAATGGGCGTTCCTCTCCTGATCCGCCGTATTTTGTCTCATCACTGTTAAGAACAAGCTTAAACTGCTTTCTTCTCGGAACACCAACACGGTAATCCGGTCTGTCTACCGGTGTAAAGTTGCATACAAAAAGTAGATTCTTCTTCCCATCCTTTGAATGTCTTGTGAAACTGAAAATACTCCGGAAGATATCATCCTTATTGATCCAGTCAAATCCCTTCGGATCATTATCCAACTCATACAATGCCTTATTCTTCTTATAAAGATGAAGCAAATCTTTATACCAGTTCTGAATCTGCTGATGTGGTTCTTCTGCAAGAAGGAACCAATCCAGTTCTCTCTCTTCACTCCACTCACGAAGCTGTGCGAACTCCTGTCCCATAAAGAGAAGCTTCTTTCCAGGATGTCCCATCATAAATGCATATGCCACCTTCAAGTTGCGGAACTTATCCCATCCTTCTCCCGGCATCTTATTCAACATGGAGCATTTCAGATGAACAACCTCATCATGAGAAAGTACAAGAATATAGTTCTCTGAATATGCATATTCCATAGAAAATGTCATCATATGATGTGCATTTTTTCTGAAATAAGGATCCAGTTTCATGTATTCTGTAAAGTCATGCATCCATCCCATATTCCACTTCAAAGTAAATCCAAGTCCGTCATCCTCAGGAGATCCTGTCACCTTCGGCCATGCTGTAGACTCTTCTGCGATCATCATAACGCCTTTATTTCTTCCGCAAACTACAGAGTTCAGATGTTTAAAGAATGCAATCGCCTCAAGATTCTCATTTCCGCCAAATTTATTCGGAATCCACTGTCCATCTTCTCTTCCGTAGTCCAGATACAGCATAGATGCCACTGCATCTACACGAAGTCCGTCTACATGATAATGTTCAACCCAGAACAATGCATTCGCCAGAAGGAAGTTAGAAACTTCCGGTTTTTCATAATTGAAAACCTTCGTTCCCCAATCAGGATGCTCGCCCTTTCTCGGATCTGGATATTCGAATGTCGGTGTTCCGTCAAAATCTGCCAGACCATGTGCATCTTTCGGGAAATGCGCCGGTACCCAGTCAAGAATAACACCGATATTATTCTTATGAAGATAATTTACCATATATGCAAAATCTTCCGGTGTTCCATAGCGTGCAGTTGGTGCATAATATCCGGTTACCTGATATCCCCAGGAACCGTCAAACGGATGCTCTGCGATTCCCATCAACTCAACATGAGTATATCCCATCTCTTTTACATACCTTGTAATTGCTTCTGCAAACTCACGATATGTATAGAATCCTTCATCTTCTCTTCCGGGATGTCTCATCCAGGAACCCATATGCACTTCGTAAATAGACACTGGTTCTTCTTTGTTATCCCATTTCTCACGAGCTGTCATCCACTTACTGTCTGACCAGTTCAGATTAGAAATGTCTGTAATTCTGGATGCTGTTCCCGGTCGGAGCTCTGCATAATTAGCAAATGGATCTGCTTTATAGATCTTTTCGCCCGCCTGTGTCTCTATACAGAACTTATACAAATCCCCTTTCTTCGCCTCCGGAACGAAGCATGTGTATATTCCGAGAGGCTCTCCTCTCTTCATCTTATCTTTCGTCTCATCCCAGTCATTAAACTCTCCGATTACAGAAACGTTTACTGCATGAGGAGCCCATACCGCAAAATATACTCCTCTTTTTCCGTTCTTTGTCACCTCATGGGCACCCATCTTTTTATAAATCTCATAATGATTTCCCTGCCCAAAAAGATAATGGTCAAGTTCTCCGATCTCATAAGGCTGCACTTTCGTCTTCGTGCTGTTTTTCTTAACCATAATAAAGCCACCTCACTGCTCAAATATATTCCTGATTGTAATGATTTAAAAACCATACAATTTCTTATAGATCAAGGCACATTACCGAATCTTTCAATTGGTAATAAAGTTTCATTCTCCCCTTGAACACTATAGTTTTATTATACTTGATACTGTATAAAAAAGAAAGAGAAAATGTATTATTGCACAAAAATAGACAGTCGTTTTACTGACTGTCTATTAATTCTTAACAAATATATGTCATTAAATGTTGAAATCTTTCTCTGAAAGCAGAATTCTGTCGGAAGAATCTGTATTCTTTCCAAATACTCTCTTCACAAGCTTCTTTGCGGAAGCTTTCTGTGAATGAGCGATCGCATCATCCATCACTTCTTTCACTTCTGCTACTGTTACTGCATGATCTTCTCTCTGTAAAGAATCAATCTTACTGTACAGTGCAAGAATTCCCATCTCATCGATTCTGTAACCATTCTCCTGAGCATAAGTCTGTCCAAATGTTACAAGCTCATCATTAATAAAGATCGGCACTTCAAGTCTGGAAGTAAATTTTCTTCTGAATTCTCTGTTGGAAGAAAGAAGTCTGTCCAGTGGTTTTCTCTGTTCTTCAAGAACTACCAAAAGTTCTCCTGTATCCTGCTCCATTGCTTTGTTCAGCTTGGCGAGTGTTTTTTCGTTCATCTGTCCGGCTTTTTCAATGATCAGTGCACCGCCGTACAATTTACGGAAAATATCTCCGATTCTCTTCTTATTCAGTGACTCACCTGTCACAATTGCAACCTTACCCTGACGGATATCACGCTGCTTCTGAATTGCCTTTACAACATCAACAGCGAGGACTGTCTTTCCATTTCCTTTATTTCCAATAATCAGAAGATTTCCTGTTCTGGAAGTTCCTTTGCGATTTGTACAGTTCTTATCCTGCTCAAGTACATCTACCAGCTGCTCACTCATACCACGCACAGGTACAAAATAAGAGAAGAGTTTTTTCTGTTCCTCTGTAAGTCCTGCTCTTGTACCAATTCCACTCTGTGTTTCAAGATCATAACGACCATGTACAATAAATCCTGTATCAGACATTGCATCTGCAATCTCATCTAACGGTAATGGTGATGTCTTACCTGTTGCGATCAATTTTGCAGTCTCTTTACGGCTCAATGGTGTCGTCGCAGACATGATATCAATTCCGTCATCTTCATCCGGAATCTCTCTGTCATCCGGTTCCTCACTATGCGCTGGATTCACGCTGAATTCATCTTCAAAATTTGGCACTTCTTCATAAGAATTCAGACTAAGAAGATCATCATCTGAAACCTTATCTTCCGCTGTGAAAAGATCTCTTGGATTGATTACTTCATCATCCTCATCGTCCTCTTCATAACCATAGGCATCCAGATCATCATATCCTTCTTCCTCACCGAACAGATCATCATCAGCGTCTTCATAATCATCCGGCAGATCGTCATCAGACTCTTCATAATCATCCAACAAATCGTCATCTGACTCTTCATAATCATCTAAAATATCGTCTTCGTCAAACTCTTCTGCATCATCCCAGTCATACGCATCATAATCTTCGTACTCGTCCTCACCGAGTCTGAGATCATCCGCAAGCTCTCCCATATTTTCATGTGGTTCTTCTTCTACCTCAAGAACTTCTTCTGAACTTACTGTTGCATCTACTTCTTCCTCTTCCGGAATAACACCTTCAATCTCATCAATCAGTTTCTGTATCTCTGGTGATAAAATTGGTTCTTCATTATTTTTATTGTCCATAGTCTTTCTTACTGCTGCTCCTTCTGAATCATCTTCATCATTGACAACTTCAGTTTCTGAGATCAGTTCCTCCACCTCAGACAAATCTTCTGATTCATCTGTCAGATCTTCTGACTCAGCTGCATCTATCTCAAAAATTTCTTCCTCTTCCGGTTCTGCTTCCCCTGCTTCAAGAATTTCTTTCTCTTCCGGTTCTGCTTCCCCTGCTTCAAGGATTTCTTCCTCTTCCGGTTCTGCTTCTCCTGCTTCAAGGATTTCTTCCTCTTCCGGTTCTGCTTCTTCTGCTTCAAGGATTTCTTCCTCTTCCGGTTCTGCTTCTCCTGCTTCAAGGATTTCTTCCTCTTCCGGTTCTGCCTCTTCTACTTCAAGAACTTCTTCCGATTCTGCTTCTCCTGCTTCTATAGCAACTGCATCTTCTGGGACATCTTCTGAAGTCTCCTCCACTGCCTGTTCTATAAGTTCTTCTTCTGTCTCCGGTTCCGGTATCAGTTCTTTCATCCCTGATGGAACTACTCGTTCTTTATTGGCTTCCTCAGCTTTCTTCTCTTCTGTCAGTTGATTCACGATCTCAAGATCTTCTACATCCTCAATTGCTGCAATATCCTCTTCCAGATCTGTCATATCCGGTTCGACTTCTTCTCCCGGTTCTGCCTGAACTTCCGGTTTCGGATTGAGTAATTGCTGCAGAGCTTCATCTAACCGCATCGTATCTCCAAGTTTCTTCTTGACTGGTTTTACCGGATTCTTACTGACAATCGGTATGGAAGCAGTATCTTTGCTAAGTGTTCTCTTATCTCCACTTGTCTCTACCGTTGCCGGCTGAACTTCTGACTCATCCTCGGAAGCTTCTATAACTTCTGCTGTTTCTACTCCTGCTTCTTCCGGATTTTCTACTTCGGCATCCGGCTCTTCTGCCGCTTCCAAAGTAACCGCATCCGTGTCAATCACATCGGAAGTACTGTCGTTCTCCATCACCGGCTGTTCTGTCAGCCCGATTGATCTTGTATCTCCAAGTGCTTCAGCTCCTTCTGACGCAGAATCTTTTTCCTCGTCTTCTCCTAAATAGGAAGCCAGATCCGGTATTTCTTCTGTCTCTGAAGAAAGCTTCTCATATCTGTGATCATATTTCTGCTGCTGCGATGGTGACAATGGCTTATACTGCATCTTCAGTTCCATTGCCTTATAAACATACTTACCCTCGCTGAACCAGAGGATCAGATCATCACACTCTTCCAGACATTCTGTCATCATACCTGCTTCGCGATAAAGCTTCGCCAGTTCATAAGCCCACTCTTCAATATATTCTGCCTTCTTAAATTCCTCCAGAGCCTCAATCTGCTGTTCGATCGGCGCTCTCTGCGCTCTTAAGATCTGATATCTAAGGATATGCCTGTTCGGATCTTTCGGTGCAATCTGGATAAATTCGTCATAATAGTCGATTGCTTCATCTATATTCTTTGTCTTAATTGCAAGAGAACATAACTTATAGATCACCTTGCGGCTTCCTTCAGAACGGCGATATGCAAGATTCATCACATCATAGCTCTTCTGATACTCTTTTGTTTTTTCATAAATATCACTGACATTCATCAGCATCCCTGCGTTACGGACACGCTTCCAGTCAATCAGATCTGCTGCTGCCGCTGCTTTTCTGTATTCTCCATCTTCCATAAGTTCCAGCATCTCTTCTGTCTTTAACTTATATTCATACTTATCCACTGTACTCACCTCATTGTCATTGAAATATTAGTTTTGGTCTGAATGTGTCCATTAGGCACTAGCCGATACTCTTTCATTATTCTACCATATGAGGTCTGTAATGTCAAAAAAATGCACCTTCAATTCCTTTTGAAAGTGCATTTTTAGTGTTATTTAATTGTATTATTATTATAATTTTATATTTTGTATCGGAGATTATTCGCGATTCTACGTTCCTGTGAGACCTTTGTCGTCTGTTATTTTATCACTTGAATGATTTTCATATCCATTCAATACTTTATGTATTAAATCTTCTGTCAAGTCATTCCTGCTTTTATAACAAATCTGAGATTATAACATATCCTTTCAATGTTTCTTTACACATTTTTCATTCTATGTTATATGCGGTATTTTTATTCAATACATCTATGAGTGATTCATCTTTTTCTCTTTGCTTCCAGTTTCCGTACTCTCCGATCTTTGATCTTCTTTTCTTTCTACTGGACTTTTACGCTTGGCAAAGGTCTCTTTCTTCACAGGAACCTTCACTCATCATACCACTGACATATTGATAAAAATCTGAAACTATACTGTCCATGGGACTGACCTCCTGTTGAACTTGTATTTTTAATCTAATCAGGCATCTGTTACTTTTGCCTTCTTAGTTAAATATCTTTGGGAGATTTCTTTCTCTCTTTGATGGTTATATAATAACATTCGGCGTCTAATTTGTCAATATATTCATTTGATTTTTTTATGTTTTTTATTTATTATCTGCTTTAGTTATAATTGTCTGAATTTTCAAGCATTTCAATTAACAGATTTCTGCTCCAGCCGGCATTTCTTTTTCCGGTGTCATCAGTGCAAGGTTACCTTCTGCATCTTCTGCACAAAGCAGCATTCCCTCTGAAAGTACACCTGCCAGCTTCGCAGGTTTCAGGTTTACAAGAACCATAACTTTCTTACCAACCATTTCTTCCGGTGTGTAATGTGCTTTGATTCCGGATACGATCTGTTTTACCTGGCTTCCAACTTTTACCTGAGAGCAGAGAAGCTTTTTAGATTTCTTTACAGCCTCACATGCAATGATCTCTCCAACCTGGAACTGCATTGCTCCGAACTGCTCAAATGTGATCTCATCTTTCGGCTCAATGTCGATAACAGCTTCTTCCTCTTTCTTTTCTTCTACCTTCGGATGAAGTTCTTCAACTTTCTTCATAACCTCTTCGAGATCCATTCGCTGGAACAGGATCTCCGGTTTCTCTGTTACATGTCCGTTACCAAGCTGCTCAAGGATCTTCTTACTTGTAGAAGGCATAAAAGATTCAAGAAGTCTTGCACCTTCAGAAATGCTCTGGATCAGATTCCAAAGTACTGTAGAAAGGCGATCCTTCTTGGATTCATCTTTTCCGAGTACCCAAGGAGTTGTCTCATCAATATATTTATTGCAGCGTTTGAACAGATTGAAGATTTCTGTAATTGCATCGGCAACGCGGAGGTCTGCCATCTTAGCATCAACTGCTTTAGAAGCATTCTCTACAACTGCTTTCAGTTCTGCATCTACATCTTCTACAACACCCTTATCTTCTACTGTTCCGCCGAAGTATTTGTTTGTCATAGAAACAGTTCTGTTTACAAGGTTTCCAAGTGTATTGGCAAGGTCGGAATTCAAACGCTCTACCATCAGCTCCCAGGAAATAACACCGTCATTCTCGAATGGCATCTCATGAAGTACGAAGTAGCGAACTGCATCTACGCCAAAGAAATCAACGAGTTCATCTGCATAGAGAACATTTCCTTTAGACTTACTCATCTTACCGTCTCCCTGAAGCAACCACGGATGTCCAAACACCTGTTTCGGAAGTGGAAGATCAAGTGCCATAAGGAAGATTGGCCAGTAAATTGTATGGAAACGGATGATATCTTTTCCGATCAGATGAAGGTCTGCCGGCCACAGTTTGTTAAACTGCTCTGTGCTGTTTCCGTCTGCGTCATATCCGATTCCTGTGATATAGTTTGTAAGAGCATCAAGCCATACATATACAACGTGCTTTGGATCGAAATCTACCGGAATTCCCCACTTGAAGGATGTTCTGGATACACACAGATCCTGAAGTCCCGGAAGAAGGAAGTTGTTCATCATCTCGTTCTTACGGGCAACCGGCTGGATGAACTCCGGATGTGTATTGATATACTCGATCAGGCGGTCAGCATACTTGCTCATTTTGAAGAAATATGCCTCTTCCTTTGCCGGCTGAACCGGGCGACCGCAGTCCGGACATTTTCCATCTACAAGCTGAGACTCTGTGAAGAAAGACTCACACGGTGTACAGTACATTCCTTCATAATGTCCCTTGTAAATATCTCCCTTGTCGTAAAGTTTCTTGAAAATCTTCTTAACCTGTTTCTCATGATCTTCATCTGTTGTACGGATGAATTTGTCATAAGATGTATCCATCAGATCCCAGATTCTTTTGATTTCTGTTGATACATTATCTACGAATTCCTTTGGTGTGATTCCAGCCTCCTCGGCTTTGAGCTCGATCTTCTGTCCGTGCTCATCTGTTCCTGTCTGGAAGAATACATCATATCCCTGGCTTCTCTTGTAACGTGCGATTGCATCTGCAAGCACAATCTCGTATGTGTTTCCGATATGCGGTTTACCTGATGTATAGGCAATCGCTGTTGTTATATAATATTTTGGTTTTTCTGACATTTTTGTGCCTCCTTTTCCCACAATGTGGGATTCTTTTCTCAACTTTCAGTGATTACTAATACGATTTTTTCTGGATTTTCCGGAACATCCCTAGCGGAGCGTTTTTAATATGTTAGGAAAGAACCTAATATATTAAAAAACGCCCTCCCAGGGACTTGCATCCCTGAGAAGACGAATCCTACTTTCGTGTTACCACTTCTCTTCGTTCCTTCCTCACGGAAAGAAACCTCTATGAGTATCTGCATTTTCGTTAGTAAAAACTGCTTTGTTAATCAAAACCACTTTGAACACTACGGCATTTCTCACTGTTGATACTCTTCGCTATAAAGGGCGAATCCCTTCACAGACTAACCTGAATCTCTTCAGCAATTCAATTTCCCGCTGAAACAGCTTCCTTGAATTAAACTATCCCGGCTCATCTGCGCTGCTCAGAAGCCATCTTCATCTGTCTTCCATCCATCCCTCTCAGCATCCGGCCTGACAGCCTTCAGGACTTTTCTGTAGAATCTGTTACAGACTACTCTCTTCCTCATCGCGTTTCGCTTATCACTGCTTTTCATTCCTTAAAAAGGTTAGCATAACGCGAATAGAATGTCAAGATACACCGCTTGATGATTTCTCTGCTAATTCCTCTGTTACCCCGGCAGCATTTCCTTTTACTTTCACTCTTGAAAATGTAATATCTACCCGGAACAAATCTCCGTCCAGATACAAGTCAAATGTGCCGCCCTGCATTGTTGTAAGGCTCTTCGCTATAGAAAGTCCTAATCCACTTCCCTCCGTACTTCTGGAAATATCTCCGCGGATAAAACGTTCTGTCAGTTCGTCGGCCTGAATATTCAACTGATGCTCGGAAACATTTTTCAATGAAAATCTTACCTTCGTATCATCTGTTTTCAAAGTCGCATAAACTCTGGTTCCAGGCATTGCGTACTTGGCTGCATTTCCGTAAATATTTTCCAGAACACGCCACATTCTTCTTCCATCGACATGCACAACAGCCGGTTCTGCCGGAAGATCTGTGACGATTGCCAGATTTCTCGCCTCGAATTTTTCTTCGAGTTCACCCTGCGTCTGCTGGATCATTTCCGACAGATCAAGATCCATATATTCCAGGGAAATATTCCCGCTGCTGACTTTCGATGCTTCTACTACATCTTCTGTCAATGTCTTCAGTCTCTGTGCTTTCTCTTCCAGAATATTCAGATAATCCTGAACTTTCGGATCCGCCGGATCTGTTTGTCTTAAGATGCCGACATAGTTCAAAATAGAAGTCAGTGGTGTCTTAATATCATGAGAAACATTTGTGATCAAATCTGTCTTAAGACGTTCGTTTTTCATTGCCTCGGCAACTGCTTTGTTAAGTCCGGTTCCGATCCCGTTGATCATCAATGCAAGTTTCTTGTTCTCCCCATGCAGTCCGTCGATTGGAATCTGATAACTCATATTTCCGGCAGCGATCTCCTGAATTCCTTTTCTCAATCGATTCTTCTCCATCACATTTGCAACCATGTAATAGAATAGCACTGCATCAGCAATCAGCAGCAGAATCACCAGGAAGAAATCTCCACCCCAGAGCACGAAAAGCTGAAACAGGAAATAAAGAATCAAAAGTCCTGCTGTTTTCTTTGTAAGCTTCATGTCTCGTAATATTTTCCCGATAAATATACCGAAGCTTCGAAGCAGACTGTTCTCCCACAGACTCTTTGCCTTAATTCTTCTTACCAGACTAAGATAGCCGGCAAAGAAGCAGGTAAATGTAAATGTTCCATATGCAAACGCACCTACTGATTCTTCGAGACTTAAAGTCTGCATATATACATTCGGAACATAGGATGATGGAACAAATGTATCACTTTCCACAGCACCGTACGAACTACATAACCCTGTAATCCCATCAAATAAAATGTGAATTCCATCGATTCCTGCCACAAAAAAGAAATAACTTCCAATCACCCAGACAAAAATAACAACTGCAGCAGCAATCTCTGTCTTCCAGGAATCGAACTTTAACAAATGCAGTTCTTCATCCTGCGGTTTTCTCCCTGCCCCCAATGTCAGCCACACTACTGTGACCAAAAAGAGTACTCCGCTGAAAATCATAAAATGCAATGTTTCTTTCATCTGTGGAATATTATTCTGATAATCAATACTGGTCTGATAGAACTGGTCCTGAATCGGATATTTTGTGTCAACCGCAACTGCAAAAACATCTTTCCACTTTGTTCCGCCGGAATAGTAACCATAAGAACGTGTATTGAGCCATTGATCCGAATAAGAAACATTCATATTCGTCTTAAAATCTTTCAATTCAGGATAGATTACCATATATTTCACAGGGTTCTTTGACGCTGATTCTATCATGTCTTCTATGCTTTTCTTTACATCTGCATAATTTGCATATTCTGCTTTATTTGTAGTAACCTTCTTTGTCGATTCATCTGCATACAGATAGGTAAAATTGGTATTCCCTTCTTCTAGATAATCCCAACCGCCTTCATAATCCTGCCAGTCTTCATAGATTGTCTGCAATGCTGTGGCAATATTATCATAAACCAATGTCAGTCTTCCATTTAACTGCGGATTATTATTTACAACCTGGAGTAGATTATCCGCTCCGACCGGTGCATATTTTTCAATCATTGACTGACCAAAGTTCCAGCAGTCTGTATAAAGCAGCTCACCGTTTTCATCTGTAATCTGAAATGTATAATAACCGGAAGTCGTAAATTCGCCCGCCTGCAATCCTGCCAGAAACTGATCTCTGTCCTGCTCGCCCATCTGGAACTGAAGTTTTCCTGCATTTATAAGAGAAAAGAAATCATTCGTATAATAGTAGTAATAATTTCCATCCGGTTTCTGACAGACGATCACGCCATTCTGTTTGTAAAGATTGTCGTTATCTGTCCCACTGTAAGTCTCGCCCCAGTTCACCAGTTCTTCCATGGTGTACGTGACACCTGACAAATTTGTTTCTGAAATCTTGCCCTTCTTTGACAGTTCCATTACATCCACCAGTTTTTTCGGATTGTAGGCACCGTCACTTTCAAAAAGATTCTGCAGATAAAGCTTCTCCTGCACATCGTACATATAGCTTTCGACCATCTTGCTAAATTCTTCGGATTCTTCAAAAGACTGTGTATTCATCTTTTGAATCTGTGACAAACTCATTCCACCCGCCAGTGTCAGGAGAGAAAGCAAATTTGTCACAAGCAATGCTCCGCTAAGAATCGCCACAACAAGAACAATTGTCCTTGTCACGGTCTTCCTGTACCATTTCTTCATTGTTAACCCTTTCTTATATGCCTTCTTATGCATTTTTATATGTTCTCTTATATGCTTTTTCTATCCATTTTTACATGTGCTTTTGTTACTGTTCGCACTATGCTTTTTCGATTTTATATCCGACACCCCAGACTACTTTCAGGTAACGTGGATCTTTCGGATTGATCTCTATTTTTTCTCTGATATGACGAATGTGAACTGCAACTGTGTTATCCGCACCAATTGCCTCTTCATTCCAGATGGATTCATAAATCTGATTGATTGAAAATACTTTTCCCTGATTCTTCATCAGAAGCAAAAGGATATTGTATTCAATCGGTGTCAGTTTCACAAATTCTCCGTCTACTGTTACCTGCTTGAGATCATCATTGATCTGAAGGCCACCCACCTTATAAATCGTCTCTTTTGGCTCCTGTGCTGTTCCGCCAAGCTCGTTAAATCGTCTCAGCTGTGATTTCACTCGTGCCACAAGTTCCAGCGGATTGAACGGCTTTGTTACATAATCATCCGCACCGATATTGAGTCCAAGAATCTTATCGGTATCTTCTGACTTCGCAGACAAGATAATGATTGGCAGACTGTTCTTCTCGCGGATCTTCAATGTTGCACGGATTCCGTCAAGTCTCGGCATCATGACATCGATGATCAGAAGATTCACTTCCTCTTTCTCCAAAATCTCCAGTGCTTCGATTCCGTCATATGCTTTTAAAATCTGATATCCCTCCTGAGAAAGATAAATTTCGATTGCTTCTACGATTTCTCTATCGTCATCACATACTAATATTTTATACATTTTACATACCCCTCGATAATTGCTGACACCGATAACAGCGCAGCAACATAATTATCACATGATCAAGTTCTAACTATAGTATACATGATACTTGATGGTTTTTAAGAGATAGATTGGAAAAATATTAGGAATTTCTTAAATCGACGATTTAACAATTTAAATACTTTCTATTTCTTGCACATCTTTTGCCAACGTTTTATAATAAGAAACCGTGAGCCACTTTAGAGCATAAGTGTAGCTGCACAAAAATGATTGCATTTAGTACTAGAATCTCTTAGTATGGCTGCAATCCATCAATAAAAAGGAGTATAAATTAAGAATGATTGAATTTTTAAAATCCTTCCTCTTTGGAATTGTGGAAGGAATCACAGAATGGCTGCCGATCAGCAGCACGGGACATCTGATTCTTTTGAATCAGTTTGTGAAATTAAATGTTTCTGAAGAATTCTACAGCATGTTTGAAGTTGTTATCCAGTTAGGTGCGATTCTTGCCGTTGTTATCTTATTTTGGAACCAGATTTTCCCATTTGGTGCACCGGAAGGAAGTCACACGGTCAGACGCCGTCAGGCAAAACATGCACATAGAAGAAAGAAATCCGGAAATGGAATTTTAAGTTATGTGAAGATGGATATCATTATCCTCTGGCTGAAAGTCCTTGTTGCATGTATCCCTGCAATTGTGATTGGAATGCCGTTCAATGATCTGTTTGAGAAATGGTTTTACAATTACCCTTGCGTTGCGATTGCTCTGATTGTCTTCGGTATCGCCTTTATCATTGTTGAGAATAATCACAAGGGCAAACCTGCGAAGATCAACAGTATGGATGAACTTACTTATAAGACTGCATTTTTGATCGGACTTTTCCAGCTGATCGCTGCAATCTTCCCTGGAACATCCAGATCCGGTGCAACAATTGTCGGTGCTTTGATCCTTGGAGTATCCAGAACCGTTGCTGCTGAATTCACTTTCGTACTTGCGATTCCGGTTATGTTCGGTGCAAGTCTTCTGAAGCTTGTGAAGTTTGGTCTGAACTTTACCGGAACAGAAGCAATAATTCTTCTGATTGGTATGGTAACAGCATTTGTTTCTTCTATTATCGTTATTCAATTCCTGATGGGATATATTAAGAAACATGATTTCAAAGTATTTGGATATTACAGAATCGTGCTTGGTATTCTTGTGATACTGTATGCGTTGTTTTTAGCATAAGATTTATTGATATTTTAAAAACTCCCAATAGAATTCCAGCTCAGATATCTTCTAGAGCATGATTTTCTATTGGGAGTTTTTTATTGGAGTTCAATTATGCTTGTTTCTCCTGATAAATTCCTTTCAATGCCGGATACAATTTCTTAAATTCCTGATATCTTTCCTCGTACTTCTGCACCAGTTCCGAATCCGGTTCTTCTGTTCCTGTTACTTTCACAAGTTTCTTCGCAGCCTCTTCCACCGAATCAAATACGCCGCATCCAACTGCTGCCAGGATTGCCGCTCCATAGCCCGGACCTTCTTCGCTTTCGATCAGATCTACTTTCATATTCATCACATTTGCAATGATCTTTCTCCACAGCGGACTCTTTGCTCCACCGCCGCAGATCTTTGTTCTCTCTGGATTCACACCAATACTTCTTGCAACTTCCAGGGAATCACGCAGTCCGAATGCAACACCTTCCAGCACAGCCTGTGTCATATCCTCTCTTGTGCTGTCCATAGACATTCCGATAAATGCTGCTCTTGCGGAAGGGTCATTATGAGGAGAACGCTCTCCCATCAGATATGGAAGATAGAACACATGGTTCTCGCCGAGCCTTGTGATTCCTGCCTGTTCTGCCGGATAATCTTTGGTCTTAAGGATTTCATCCATCCACCATTTATTACAGGAAGCAGCACTGAGCATGCATCCCATCAGATGATAATTGCCATCTGCATGGTCAAAGGAATGCAGTGCATTGTTCCTATCTACTCCGAATTTCTTACTGGAAATAAAGAGTGTTCCTGATGTTCCGAGAGAAATATTGCAGCCGCCGTCTCCGACCGTTGCTGTTCCAACTGCTGCCGCCGCATTGTCCCCGGCTCCTGCAATTACTTTTACATCCTCTGATACGCCAAGTTCCGCTGCAACCTCTGCTTTCAAAGTTCCAACGACTTCCCAGCTTTCATACAGCTTTGGAAGCTGTGCCTCTGTAATACCACAGATCTCAAGCATTTTTGCAGACCAGCACTTATGCTCCACATCCAAAAGCAGCATTCCGGAAGCATCTGAATACTCTGTGCAAAAAGACCCTGACAAACGATATGCAAGGTAATCCTTCGGAAGCATAATCTTCGCAATCTTTGCAAAATTCTCCAGTTCATTTTCCTTCATCCAGAGAATCTTCGGTGCTGTAAATCCGGCAAATGCAATATTTGCTGTATACTCTGAAAGCTTCTCTTTTCCA
>OCPT01001310.1_pt1 | contig 14742 bp, 2 predicted proteins | sample 1538741 | NCBI WGS metagenome assembly OCPT01 (sample SAMN04571723, study PRJEB22368) | human gut metagenome | biome: human gut; material: stool | host: Homo sapiens | place: Luxembourg | collected 2012-12-06 | reverse complement strand
CGCATGTGCAGGAAACCGACATGTCCGTGCCGACGCGCATGGACGGCTACTGGTATTTCACCCGCACCACGCAGGGCGAACAGTATGCCGTGCAATGCCGGGTGCCGATTCGCGGCGCGGACGATTGGGATCCGCCGACGGTGGAGGCCGGTGTGCCACTCGACGGCGAACAGGTGGTATTCGATACGAACGCCGAGGCGCAAGGCCATGATTTCTTCCGTGTCGGCGGCATGGACATCTCCAAGGACGGCCGTTGGATGCTGTACGGCGCCGACACAAGCGGCGACGAACGCTACGATTTCCGCATCCGCGATCTTGAGACCGGCGACGAGTTGGAGGAACGGTTCGAGGGCATCGGCGGCGCCTGCTTCACGCCGGACGCGCAATGGGTGTTCTACGTGCTGCTCGACGGCGCATGGCGTCCGTACGCGGTGATGCGCCACCGTGTCGGCACCCCCGTCGCGGATGACGTGGAGGTCTACCGCGAGGCGGATGAACGCTTCTGGGTGGGCATCGGGCTGTCCTTCGACGAACGGAACATCGTGATTGGCACCGGGTCGAAAACCACCACCGAGGTGCTGATGCTGCCGGTGGACACCCCGGAGGGCTCGTTCCGGGCGTTCATTCCGCGCGAAACCGACGTGGAATACGATGTGAGCTTCGCCTGCTTCGAAGGCGCGGGGGAGCATGGCGAGGATATTCCGCTCGCCGTGGTGTACCACAACGCGTTGAATCCGAATTTCGAGATCGATGTGATCGATATGCGGACGCACGAGCCTCCATACCGGCTGGGCGAAGGCGCGCGCGTGGCGGTCGGATCGCCCTACGGTTGCGAGCATGGCGACGACGTGGACCCCGGCGCCTCCTCCATGCCGATCGGCACCCCGTATTCAAATCCCTGCAATCCCGCCATTCTGCAGGGCGCGCATGGTTTGGGCATCGAGGGTATCTCGATCCATCGGCATTTCGTCGCATTGCAGTACCGCGCGGAAAGCCTGCCGCACATCGCGGTGATGACGAAACGGGCCGCCGCCGAGGATTTCCTGGCCGGCCGGCCATGGCGGTTCACCGAACTGGTGCCGCACGCGCTGGAAGGCGATTGGGACGTCGACGAATCCGTGGACGAGATCAACGAGGAACGCGCCGAGATCTGGGGCAAACTGGACGCGGCCGCCGCCGCGCAAGGCAAGGGATCGGCCGTGCATGGCGTCTCGCGTCGGGCGATGACGTCGTCGGACGGCGCCACCGCCGACCGCATGCCGGGGGAGACGCGCCGCCTGTATTCGATCGGCGTTGGTGGCAACCCCTCGTATGACGCGCCGCGCATGCGCTACTCGTTCGCCAGCTACACGCGCCCCGGCGAGCTGCATGACTACGATCCGGACACCGGCGAGGACCGTCTGCTCAAACGCGCCACAGTGCTGGGTGGTTTCGATCCGCGCGACTACATGGAACGCCGGGTGTGGGTCACCGCGCGCGACGGCGAACGCATCCCCGTCTCGCTGGTATGGCGGCGTGACGTGCCGACTTGCGATTCCGCCATGTTCATCACCGGCTACGGCGCGTACGAGATCAGTTCCGATCCGGGATTCGCGGTGTCACGCATCAGCATGCTCGATCGCGGCGTGCTGTACGCTGTGCCGCACATCCGCGGCGGCGGCGAAATGGGACGCGCCTGGTACGAGCAGGGGCACCTGCTCAACAAGAAGCATTCGTTTGAGGATTTCATCGACGCCACGCGCGCGCTGCAACGTGCCGGACTGGCCTCGCCGCTGCGTACGGTGGCGAACGGCGGCTCGGCGGGCGGCCTATTGATGGGGGCGGTCGCCAACATGGCTCCGGAATGCTATGCGGGCGTGGAGGCGGACGTGCCGTTCGTGGACGCACTGACCTCGATCCTTGATCCTTCGCTGCCGTTGACCGTCACCGAATGGGACGAGTGGGGCGATCCGCTGCATGACGCGGATGTGTACGCGTACATGAAGTCGTACACGCCATACGAGAATGCGCCAGATAGTGAAAATGACGAAAGAACTGCCGTTTTTCCGAAAATTTTCATTACCACATCCATGAACGACGCTCGCGTGCTGTATGTGGAGCCGATGAAATGGCTGGCCCGGCTGCAGCATGCCGGTGTGGACGCCGTGGCGAAAATCGAGGTGGAAGCCGGCCATGGGGGTACGTCCGGGCGGTACAAGCAATGGGAGGAAGTCTCCTATGAGAACGCCTGGTGCTTGTCGATGATGGGCATCGGCGGCTGAGTGGCCCCGAGGGTACTCCGGGGGATTTTCCGGGGGGGTAGAAGAATCATGACTGACGAAAACCCATTGTTGCAATCGTTTGCAGCAATGGGTTTTTGTTTCAGAAAATTTTCATGAAACATTGCAAACACCCTTCGGCGTTTCGCGAATCCCCTTTCGGGGCACTCTAACGTCAAACGTTTTATACCGCGCTTTTTAGTACTTTTATAAGGAAAGACACTGTTTCATACGTCAATGTTGACGTCGTGACACCGTGCTTGCATGACACTGGCGGTAGCTGGGGCAAGGTAGTGGCTGCCGCCACCTTAGGTTGTGCTTAATCGTGAAGCGAGGGATTATGCATAGGCGCAAGGAGTTGACGTCAAAGCGCTGTGTGAAAACGTTTGCCGCCATGCTGGTGACATTGGCGACCATGCTGGCATGCGTATTGATCGGGCCCGTTCATGCGCAGGCCGTGGAATACAACATCGGCGAGCTCGGCTGGGTGGACAAGGACTCCTCCAAGCTGACCATCGTGTCCGGCGGCCAGGAAAAGCCGTTCATCTCCGGCACCACCGTCGACTACGGCGATGGAATCAACATGCAGCTGCATTGGAACGTGCCGAACAACATCACCGTCAAATCGGGCGACACCTTCGTCTACGATCTGCCCGAGAATCTGACCTTCCAATCCGGGCAACAGTACGACATCATCAACGAATCGGGCGATGTGGTCGGGCATTATGTGATCAACGGCAATCGCATGGTGGCCACGTACACCCGCGGCGAGGACGCGGGATCGAACGTCACCGCGTACGTGACGGTCAAAGGCACCATCAACTCCGACAAAACCGGCGGCAACAACGGCGGAGACAAGACGTTCTCATATCCGGGCTACGGCGACGTGACGCTGAAGGTGAATCCGAAGCATGAAGTGAACGCTTCCAAATCCGCGGCCATCTCCACCTCGGACCCCTCGAAGTGGGAATTCGTCATCAAGGTCAATTCCGTCGGCACCAACCAGAGCGTGCAATTGAACGACACCATGGGCGAGCTGATGAAGCTTGATCCGGACAGCATCCATATCTACACCGACGCGGATTGCCAGCAACCGTATGAGGGGACATGGAACGCCACGCCAGCGGCGGGCAATACCGGGTTCAGCGCCACGATTAAGTCCATGGAGGACGGTGAAACGCTGTATGTGCGCTACGCCGTGACCGCCGACCGTGCCACGCTCGTGGCGGCCTGCAAACAAGCGGGCGACTGCTCGCTTGTGCCCGGACTGAAGAACTCCGTGGAATACCACAGCGATGACAATACGGACCACAAAAAGACCGAAAACTCCATCTGGGTCACCTACAAGGACTGGTCGGTGACCAAAGGCGGCACCCAAACGACGATAGATAAGCCCGGCTTGAACGGCAAGAAGGACGTTCCAGGCATCCAATGGACCATCAACATCACCAACGGCACTGACACCAACATTTCCGGAGCCAGCATCAAAGACGCGCTGGGCAACGGGCTGGAAGAGCCATCCGGCGATGTGATTCTGACCTGCAGAAAAGCTGGTGATTGGAGGACGCAGTGCCCCACAAACGCTCTGGGCGCATTCGAAAGCGATCCGTACAACAACCAGTGGTCCATCAAGGTTCCCTGGCTGGATCTGGTGAAAGGCACATATAAGTTGCCGTCCGGCTTCGACTCCTTCGCCATCACCTACACCACCGAAGTGACGGACGCGCCCAATGCCGACAGTGGCGAACATAGGACCTACGCCAACGATGTGACGGTCACGCCGGAAGGCCACCCCGGCAAAAGCGCCACCGGCACGGCGGACGTCGGCAAGGACGCAGTGAAAATCGGCAAGAAGTGCACCTCACCGGGGTCCGAAAGCAAGAACCTCACATGGGTGACCTCACTGACCGCATTGACCGCGATGGACAAAGTGGATCTCAAAGACACCCTCGATCAGAAGGGGGATGGCTCATCCGCCGGATTCCAGCAGAGTCTGGTGCAAGACAGCATCGCCGTGTATGCGGACGAGGCGATGAAGCAGCGCATTGATCCCAGCGCCTATTCGATTATGTCCACGGACCATGGCTTCACCATCATGTTCAAGCATCTCGACGCCAACCAGACCGTGTACGTGGCCTACCAGTCCACCGTCAAGGATGGCGTGACCGCCGAAACGGTGTACAACACCGCCGAATCGAAGCATAAGACGGCAACGGCAAGCCATACCCACCAAGGTGACAATCTGAAAAAGGAGGCAGTGAACCAGTATTGGGACGAATACGGATACGGCCAGGCCGCCAACGCAGCCGGAGTGCTACGCTGGCTGCTGACCGTGCACGACCTGCCGGAGAAGGCCCAATCGGTGACGATCAGCGACTCGTTGCCTGAGAACACGATGTTCGTGCCCGGTTCCGTCAAAGCGGTGAGTCCCAATGCCAAAACCACCACATTGAGTGGCGTATCGGCCAAGGACAACGGCGACAGCACGGTGACGTTCACCATATCGCCGGGCACGGCCGCATTCAAACAGGCCACCACCTCAGAAGGCCTGCAAATCGTCTATGACACGCGCATCGACGCGTTGAAAGCGCAGGAAGGATACCACGAATACCCCAACAAAGCGCATATCAGCGTGGACGGCAATGACCAGACGGACCAGTCCTACAAACTCGGCATGAACACGCCGAAGCTGGTGAGCAAGCAGGGAACATACAACGAGTCCACGGCGCCGAACGTCAACTACACGGTGAAGATCAATCCGGGCGCGCAGACGCTGAACAACGGCAAGGCCCTGACCCTGACCGATACGTTGGGCAGCGCGCTTGATCTGCGCATGGACAGCATCCTCATCGCCGATTCCGCCTCGGGAAAGCAGATCAATGGTGCGACATGGTCATATGAGCCGAATTCCAAGAAACTGGTCTTCTTCATTCCGGACAAGCGGGCCGTCACCATCACATACAAGGCGACCGTGCAGCTCAAAGCCGGAGAGACCATCGAGGGAGCCGTGGGCCGCAATGAGATTTTGCTTGAAGGCGTAGATGCAAGCAAGGGCAGTGATGTCTCCACTGTCACCGGAACGGTGAAAACGGCCCAAGGTGGCATGACATTCGACAGCAACACCCTGCAAATCTACAAGTACATTGATGGCGATACCGGCCGGCCGGGCGCCAACGCGATGTTCGAAGTGCAGGAAGTGAACGTGGATCTGGCCCAGTGCAGCACGGCAGCTGAAACCGCAGGCAAGAAGACCTGCTCCGGCGCTGTGGGCAAGATCGTGATGAACAACCTCACCACTGGCACGACCGGCTACTCCAGCCAAGTGCAGCTGAATGCGGACCGCATCTACAAAGTCACGGAGCTCGTTGCGCCAGGCGAGAAAGCCGGTGAGGACAGCGCGTACGAGAAAGCCAAGCCTTTGTATGTGGTGTTTCCTGGTCATGATGCGATACCTGATGGGAAAACTTATGACCACAGGTACGACAATCTGACCATCACCGATGGTAAAGACTCGGGCCTCCTGAAAGTGGCCGTGGCCAACAACGCCACGTTGGGCAACTACCTGTGGTATGTCAACAACAACCACAAGAAGAAGACCAAGGTCAGCATCGCCAAATTGGATGCTGCCGACATCAAGGTTCCGGTGGCTGGTGCCTCGTTGAAGCTATCCAAATGGGGGTCGTCCGAAGCGCCGGAAGTCTGGTCGAATTGGCCTGCATCAATGCAGGGCGTCAGCAAAGACGACACCGGCACCGCACTGACCTGGACCACCGGCGATACCGGGAAACAGGAATTCAAACTGCTGCCTGGACGCTACTGGCTGGAGGAGACCGCAGCCCCCGACGGATACCAGATCATGAGCCCGATCACCATCACCGTGGGCGCTGACGGCGTCGTGACGGTCAACGGCCATAACGTGACCGACAAGGGCGGCACCGGCCAGGTGCAGGCCTTGGATGCGCCGAAGACCACGAATCTCACCGTGAACAAGGCGTGGGACGACAACGATGACCAGGACGGCAAGCGCCGCACCGTGACCTTCGACCTATATCGCAAGCTTGCGGGAGAAGCCGACTATACGAAGATGGACGGCCAGAGCCGCGACATCAACGTCAACGCCGGTTCCGCTGCATATTGGTTCGACCTGCCGGTTGTGGTGGACGGCAAGCAGGCCGAATACAAAGCCGTGGAAGCCACCACGATCGATGGATACACAGCGCAATGCACTGATCCGGCTTCCATGGCCGACGGCAGCGGCATGGCGATGACCTGCACCAACACGCATACGCCGGAAACCACCAGTCTCGGCGTGAACAAGGTGTGGAACGACGCCGATAACCAGGACGGAAGCCGACCGAACTCCATCACCGTGCATCTGGTGAAAAACGGTGTGAAAACCAACCAGTCAGCCACGTTGAACGCAGCCAATAATTGGAGCAATGCCGACGCGTTCACCAATCTGCCCGTCTACGAGAACGGCATGAAGATCACCTATGGCGTGCAGGAGGATGTGCCGTCCGGCTACACCGTCACCACAGACGGCGTCGACAAGAACCGCAACATCACCCTGACCAACACCCACCATCCCAACAATAAGAAGGTGTGGTTCTCCAAGCAGAGTCTTGGAGGGCAAGAACTCGCCGACGCGATGATGAGGCTCACCGGAACGTTGGACGATACGACGAAAACCTTCGCCGCCCAAATATGGACTACCAAGCAGGGACAATCGCAGCAGCTCGACCTGCAGCCGGGCACCTACACGCTGACGGAAACCAAAGCTCCTGCGGGATATACGAAGGCCGATGACATCGTCTTCCGTGTGGGCACCGGCGATGACGGCAAGTTGCAGGTCCGGATACGACAGTCCGACGGCAGCTATGTCACTGCGGCCGACAGCCTGATCACTATGGTCGACGCGTACCAACCGCATCGCGTCGCCATCGCCAAGAACAGCCTGACGGACGGCATCACCAACATCGCGGGCGCAAGCATGAGCGTCACGGGACGCACGCTTGACGGCAAATCCGTCAATTCGATCACATGGACTACCAAGCAGGGGCAATCGCAGCAGCTCGATCTGCAGCCGGGCACCTACACGCTGTCCGAGACCAATCCGCCGGCAGGCTATACGAAGGCCGATGACATCACGTTCAGCGTCGATATCAACGGCAAAATCACCGTGGATGGCAAGACCCAGACGGACGGGACGCTCACCATGGTGGATAAGCCCGACACCAACGGCATCTTCTTCTCTAAAACCGCGGTAGGCGGCGGAGCCGAACTCGCCGGAGCCGAATTCAACCTGACTGGCAGCACATTCGAAGGCAAAACCATCGACCCGATCACATGGACCAGCGGTGGAACACCGAAGCGGTTCATGCTCAAGGACGGCGTCTACACGCTTACCGAAACCAAGGCCCCAACCGGATACGAGGCGGTCAAACCGCTCACATTCACCGTAAGAGAAGGCCAGGTGTACATCGACGGTGTGCTGCAAAGCGACCGTACCATACGCGTAGAGGACCGCATCGCCACCACCATGGTGCGCGTGCGCAAAGTCTGGTCCGACTCGAACTATGGGAACCGTCCGGAGAAAGTCACCTTCCATTTGCTACGCAATGCCAAGGAACTGACCGACCAGCAGTACACGGTCGAGGTGGATAGTTCCAGCTCGTGGACGCATACGTGGACCGATCTGCCCCGATACGACGAGAACGGCGAACGCTACAACTACACCGTGGACGAGGAAACCACGCGAAAGCTTAAGGATGGCTCCTACCGAGTGTCGATCACCAAGCGACCGTATCAGGACGGCGCCGAATACACAGTGCTGAACGTGCGTGAGCCGGACGCCATCAGCGCCAAGGTGACCAAAAACTGGAACGACAACTCCGACAACGACGGCAAGCGTCCGCACAAGCTCACCTTCCATGTGTGGGGCACCAGTGAGCAGCCGAAGGATCCGACGGACCTAACCCGAGGCTACGAAGACAAAACCGAGCAGATGATCGTGCAGGATGTGAACGTGTCCGGCGACCAACAGTCCTGGGTCTTCGAAGGACTGCCCAAACTGAACATCTACGGCAAGCCGTACGCCTATACCGTCACCGAGGAGAATGTGGACGGTTACACGACAAGCGGATGCGCCGCGGATGAGACCGGCACTGCTGGGACCGAAAGCAAGGGATGCGTGTTCAAGCCGACGGATTCCTCCACCGACAAGGAGAAGGACTTCCACGTGACGAACACGCATACGCCGGAAACGACTACGCTGAACGTCACCAAACAGTGGGACGACGATTCCGATTCCGACAATGGCAGGCCGAACAGTCTGACGATCTGGGTGCTGTCCAGCATCTGGAACGGCAAGAACGACCAGCCTCTGCCGGGATGGCCGACGCCGCAGAATAACAGCATGTGTTCGGATCCGAAGGATACGAAGGCCAAGAACCCCGTCGGCGTCAGCTGCGCGGTGCTTACCAAAGACAATGCCAAGAACGCCGTGGCCACCACCGAGGCATCCTCGGATGGCGCGAAGGAGACGGCTGGTTCGTCCGGCTCGGATACGACGAACGTCGCCTCCAACGAATGGGCCTACGCGTTCACCAACCTGCCCAAGTATTACAAGGGCAAGGAAATCCACTATTCCGTAACCGAAGAAGCCGTGAACGGCTACAAGCCGGTTTCGCTCACCGGCGGCAAGACCGTGCCGCAACAGCCGAATCAATCGGAAACCGGCGCTGACGAAAGCAACGCCCAAACCGCAGCGGCTGATCCGAATACGGCAACGGACGAATCACAGGATTCGACTGACGGAACGAACGCAACCGCCGAATCGTGGAACTACCAGCTGACCAACAAGTACACGGCGGTCAAACTGCCCTCCACCGGTGGCGAAGGCGATGGAACCTACATGCGGGCCGGACTGATCGCGCTGCTCGTCGGCACGCTATGCCTGGCCATGGCGCTGCGTCGTAAGGAAAGGGACTGACGATGAACCAGCATGCGCACCACACTGCACGCCGCATCACGGCCGCTGCAATCGGACTGGCGCTTTCCTGCGCGGGGCTTGGCTCGCAAGCCGTCGCATACGCCACACAGCCGGCGGCCACCGACGTGACGGTGATCGCATTCCAGCAGAACTGGAACACCGTGGCCGAGGAATGCGCGAACACATACGGTCCGGAAGGCGTGAAATACGTGCAGATCTCCCCGCCGCAGGAATCCGTGCAGGGCACGCAATGGTGGACCGTCTACCAGCCGGTCAGCTACAAGCTCAACTCGCGCTTCGGCACTGAGGACGAGCTAAAAAGCATGATCAAACAGTGCAACGCGGCCGGCGTGGACGTGATAGCCGACGTGGTGCTCAACCACACCACCGGCCATGACGTGTCCTGGGTGGACGACCAGTATGGCGTGGACGGCACCGCATACAACGGATCCTACGGACGCTATCCAAGCATGGACCCGTATGCGGAAGGTGGCACGCAAGGCCTCTACCAGTACCAGGAAAGCGGTAACAACCACCAGTACGGTCTGCCGAGCGGGGACTTCCACACCTGCAAGTCCAACGTCTCCGACAACATCTCCGACTACTCCAACGCCGACGAGGTATGGAACTGCAGGCTGTCCACCATGTGGGACATCAATACAGGTAACGGACGTGTGCAGAACATGCAGGCCGATTATCTGAACCGGTTATGGCAGGATGGCGTGCGTGGCTTCCGCATCGACTCCGCCAAACATATGGATCCGGACGACATCGCGGCCATCAAACGCAAATTCATGGACAAGGCTGGTATCAATGGCCAGTCGTTCCCGTGGTCGCAGGAAGTGATCTACCATCAGGGCGAATCGAGCAAGTTCGCTCCCGAACGGTACGAGAAAAACGGCGAAGTGACCCAATTCTCCTATGCGTATTCGCTGCTCAAGGACTTCAACGGCTCCATCACCGACTTGAAATACATCACCTCCGATTTACTGAAACGCTCCGACGACGCCACAGTGTTCGTAGCGAACTGGGACAGCGCCCGCGGCTCCGAAACGCTGAGCTCCACGTCCGGCGCCCGCTATGAGCTCGCGAACGCGTTCATGCTCGGTTACGACTACGGGCATCCGAAGATTCTGTCCGACTACTACTTCGACAAATCCACGCAGTACGACGATGGCGTGAAGGACACGTCCGACACCAAGGTGCCATACGTGAACATGAACGACGCATGCGCCATTTCGAAGGATCCGACGCAGATGACCTACGGCGACTGGAACTGCCAGCAGCGTTGGACGTCGATCCGAGGCATGATCCGCTTCCACAACGCCGTCAACGGTACGAAGGTGACGAATTGGCAGGAACGCGGCGACAACAACATCGCATTCGACAGGGCCGCCGACGGTTCCTCGCCGGCGAAAGGCTTCATGGCCATCAACAACACCCTGCAGGATCATGACGTGGATTACACGACGACGCTGCCCGACGGGGAATACTGTGACGTGTACGCGTCACGCGACTGTTCGAAGATGGTGACGGTATCCGGCGGACATGTTAAAACCACCATCGGCAAGCGCAGCGCGATCGCGCTGTATCAGGGCGCTGTGGCGGAAAGCGATTCCGACAAGGGTCAGTATGAGCCGCAGTACAGTGATTCGCCGAACAGCACGTTGATCGGCGACGAGACACTGACCGTGTATTACAAGCCGAAGCAGGATGATGCCGCCGTGCCGGAACTGCACTATCAGAAGACCGACGGTTCCGAGCAAAACCTTGCTATGGAGGCCGTGGACGCTTCCGATTCCACCGATGCGAACGGCTGGTACAACGTGAATCTGCCGGAAGGCGCGAATCTCGCGGCGGCGAAGTTCTACTTCACCGACGGCACGGGTACGGACCGTCCGGACGGTAACGGGTGGTACCAGTCGCAGGTCGGCGACACCATGGTCAACGTATGCGACGGCACCGTAAGCCGTGGCGTGCCCTTCACACGCACCTACGCCAGCCAGCATGCCAACCAGACCAAGGTGACGATCAACTTCAAGCCGACCAGTTCGGTCGGCACGAACGCCACCGGCGTGCAGGTGTGGACGGACGATCAAGCCGTATACATTCCGTTCGGTGCGACTCCCAATGGTTTCGGCAAGACGGCCTCCAGATATGTGGATGGCACGCAAAGCCAGGTGAAGTTCCGCATCGTGGATGACAGAACCGCCACGGCCGCATCCAACGGAACGGAAGACAGCTATACGGCAGACGTATGGAAACTCGATAAGTTCGCCAACGCGTACGTTGACGGCGCCATCGAGGCATGGGTGGACGGCAACCAGCCGCAGACCGTCTCCGACAGGTCTCCAGAGAAGGCGTCGCCGGCCGCCACGCCGCAGCCGAACGACATCAAGAACCCGAAAACCCTGACCGTCAAACTGCACTATTACCGTGCCGACGGCAGATACCAGGACTACGACATGGAGTCCGACACCTGGAAGGGCTGGGATCTGTGGAGCTGGTACAAGGAAAGCACCAGTGGTGTGGCCACGCCGTTCAACGGGCACGACGATTTCGGCGAGGTGGCGGAATACACGCTGTCGCAGACCGGCAAGGGCGTACGCGACCCCTGGTTCATCATCCGTAACGGCGGCTCGTCGTGGACGGGCAAGGATTGCGACGACAACGATCGTCAGATTCCCGAATCCGTGATCAACATGCAGGCCGGTGACCTTGCTGCCGGCACGGCGGAATTCTGGATCTTAAGCGGCGACCCGACCGTGTACGCGCATCCCGTGGCCGCGACCGGCGTAACCTTCGACTCGCAGGGCGGATCACCGATTGGAGCACAGACCGTGAAGTTGGGCGGCACGGCAAGCGAGCCGGTCGCGCCTACGAAGGATGGCTTCAAGTTCGTGCGTTGGACCACCGACGTGGCAGGCATCCAGCCGTACGACTTCAACAGCGAGGTCACCGCTCCGGTGACGCTGTACGCGCAGTGGGCCGTGGCGCACAAGGTCACGTTCGATTCGACCGGCGGCAGCGCGGTTGACACGCAGCTCGTCGGCGACGGCGAAAAGGCTTCCGCTCCGGCCAATCCGACCCGCACAGGATATACGTTCGCAGGGTGGAGCGCCGATGCGACCGGTGGCGCCGCCTACGATTTCAACACCGCTCCGGTGACCGGCGACCTGACGCTGTACGCCCAGTGGACGCCGAACACATACACCGTGACCTTCAATTCGAACGGAGGAACGCCCGTCACTTCGGCAACCGTGGAATACGGGCAAACCGTGACGAAACCGACCGATCCAACCCTTGACGGCAAGGTGTTCGTCGGCTGGACCACCGATACGGCCGGCACCCGGCCGTACGGCTTCGGCACCCCGGTGACCGGCGGGCTGACGCTGTACGCCAAGTGGGCCGATGGCGGCGAGATGTACCATACCGTGACGTTGAACCTGAAAGAAGGCACGGACTATCCATCGACCGCATTGCAAAGCATGACGCTGTTCGTCAAGGACGGTGAGAAACTGGCGATTCCGGATCCCGCACCCACCCGTGACGGGTACCGTCTGGCCGGTTGGACCACCGATGAGGCACGGCAGACCGACTACACGGCCGACGCTTCGGTAACCCACGACCTGACGCTCTACGCCAAATGGGTCAAGACCTGGACCGTGACCTTCGACACCCAAGACGGCACGCCTGTTACAACGCAAATCGTGGATGACAACAGCCATGCCACGGTACCCAATCCTGCGCCCGCCCGCGACGAATACAAACTCACCGGCTGGAGCACCGATGCGACCGGTGGCACCGACTACGATTTCAACGCCACTCCGGTGACCGGCGACGTGACGCTGTACGCCGAATGGACACGCACCTCACACCAGTGGACCATCAAGTTCGACCTCAACGGCGGTGCCGCTCCGGAAGGAAAGGAAGCCACGAAACTGTACGCGGACCAGAAGGTCTACGACGGCGACCCGCTGATCTCCCCAACCGTGGACCAGACGAACGTGCCGGTGCTCGAAGGCTACGAATTCCAAGGCTGGAGCACCGTTCGCAACGACGCGCTCGCCACAAGCGTCCTCTCGTTCGACGAGAACGGCAAGTCGCTGATGCCGATCGACCGCGATGGCACGGTATATGCGTTGTGGGCGAAGATGGGCACAGTGGTCAAGCCGCCGACCTCCACTTCCGACTCCACAACCCAATCGCAGATCGGCGCGTATTCCAATACCGAAACCGGACTCAACGGACTGGCCATGTTCGAAGCGGTGGTCCGTCAGCCAGGCAAGTTCCCGAACACCGATTTCGGGTCAATCACCGAGGAATCCACTCCTTGGGTTAACTGAATCAGCCGATTCGCCATACACGTTGGCGTCGCGGACCATCCGTCCACGGCGCCAACGTGCGTATGTGGGCGGTGCGTACGTCCATATATATGTGCACATTCATGTCTGTCCATCGCTTTGTTGGGCATTGCGCCCATTGCGTTCTTTGTGCCTATCGAAATAAACGGATATCCGCCCGCCGTACGTGGGGCATGGGACGGGTGTCCATTTGCTGAGCGGTTTTGGTCCGCCTGATGAATCACTGACTAGAGTCGCGAGCTATGAGTGATTCTGCAAAGAAGTACACCATCGCCGTCATTCCGGGCGATGGCATTGGCAAGGAAGTGACTCCGTGGGCTCAGAAGGCTCTGGAGAAGGCGGCCGAAGGCGTCGCCGAATTCGATTACGAGCATTTCGATCTCGGTGCCGAGCGTTATCTGCGTGACGGCGCGATCCTCCCCGAGGAGGAAGAGGACCGTATCAAGAAGACCGATGCGATTCTGCTGGGCGCCGTCGGCGATCCGCGCATCAAGGCGGGCATTCTGGAACGCGGCCTGCTGCTCAAGCTCCGCTTCGACCTGGACCAGTACGTGAACCTGCGTCCGTCCAAGCTGTACAAGGGTGTCACGTCGCCGCTCGCCAACCCGGGTGACATCGACTTCGTCGTGGTGCGTGAAGGCACCGAAGGCCTGTACTGCGGTGCCGGCGGCGCGGTGCGCCGTGGCACCCCGAACGAGGTGGCCACCGAAGTCTCCATCAACACCGCCTACGGCGTGGAGCGCGTGGTGCGTTACGCCTTCCAACTGGCCATGAAGCGCAGGAAGCACGTGACCCTCGTGCACAAGAAGAACGTGCTGGTCAACGCCGGCGACATGTGGCAGCGCATCGTCGACAAGGTGGCCGAGGAATACCCGGAGGTCTCCCACGACTACCTGCACATCGACGCGACCACCATCTTCCTGGTGTCCAACCCGTCCCGCTTCGACGTGATCCTGACCGACAACCTCTTCGGCGACATCATCACCGACGAGGCCGGTGCCGTGGTCGGTGGCGTCGGCTACTCCGCTTCGGGCTGCATCAACGCGTCCAACGAGTATCCGTCCATGTTCGAGCCGATCCACGGTTCCGCTCCGGACATCGCCGGCCAGAACAAGGCCAACCCGACCGC
>OCPT01001305.1_pt1 | contig 14779 bp, 14 predicted proteins | sample 1538741 | NCBI WGS metagenome assembly OCPT01 (sample SAMN04571723, study PRJEB22368) | human gut metagenome | biome: human gut; material: stool | host: Homo sapiens | place: Luxembourg | collected 2012-12-06 | reverse complement strand
CAAATACGTCACTTAGAGTCATTCATCTCATGACTGAAGTCACGAGTGTTCTGACTTTAACTCATAAATTTATTTGAAATGTCATTATTATGTTGGTTTCTCTCTTCTTTTGTCATTTCTTGTTTGTCCTCCTTTAAATTAGAACATCCCCGCTTATAAGGCGGGGACGAATATTATTTTTTTGTTGAATTCATTGCACTGCGTCTTGCGTTAGCGAGTAGCTTATCCATCTCCAAAGTTCCTGCTGAAGCTTTCTTTTGATATATCGGCCTTTTTTCTTTATTTTCTACCTTAGATTCTTCTCGCTTAATATTCTTTCTATTTTCCAAAAACTCCTTCCCTTCCTTTGTATCTTTAATGAAAGCTGGAGCTTGCGCAATACTGTTAAATCTTCCCTGCATTACGTATCTCATAGCATCTTCTGGCAGTACGTGTTCAGCATCGTAAAGCAAATCATATCCTTTTGCATGAGAAGTTCCGAAGTCTTTTTCATAATATACTTCTTTCTCGGCTGTATCTTTAAATTTTTCGATAATTGCAATTGTTACGCTGGAAGTTGGAACATCCAAATAAGAGTGTCTGTTATAGAGCACTCTTTTATTACCTAATGAACTAGTGAGCTCTTTTACCATCAATGCTTTGTTAGATAACTCTGATACAACCCTGGTACGGACTTTTCGCTCTCCATCTTTACTGATTAAAAGCTGGTTTACCTCTGTAGTTACGTCTTTAGTGCTGACAAACGAAACCATATCTGCACGATGATTATGGATTATTCCTGTCATCCCTATTAGAATTGTTCCCTCATTAAGGGATTTTATTTCGCAGCCCGTCCATTTGATGTCTGGTCCGCACAATTCTGCCTGCTTTATAAATTTTGAAGCAAGCATTGGGACAAGTCCTGTGGCAGCTAGAAAGCTTTTATCTTCTTTAAGTGAGCTGATGAGGCCGTTGATTGGAAATACCTTGCTCTTTTTATTAAGATTGTTGAACTCTAAAACCAAAGACGTGTTATGCTTGTGGTTCTTTTCTTGCAGCGTGTTGATTTCGTTTAACACTGTCTTGATAAACAATTTTTCTTCACTTGGAATTTGTGTTCTATCATATATCACGTGAATACCCTCCGATTCTTTTTAGGTCTCTCTTTTATATATATGTCGGATTTTCTCAAATATCCGGCAAAAAACGCAAAAAAACAGCAGGTTTGGGAGATCCTGCTGTCTTTAGAGGAAGAAACATCTATTTTTTTATGAATGTTTCTTATTGGAGAGTGTCTCTCCACCGGCCGTTTTTTGTTGCCGGTTTCCATTATGTCTTAATGGTTTTTTCGAGATTTTATTTTTTAGCTTGGGACTAAAAAACGGGAGATATCGAGTGGCTAAACCTAACTGTTTACCACTCTCACATTATATATGTCAGAAAAAGTTTACAAACCTAGTTTTACATACAAGGTTTTTTGAATTTTCTGCAAACTACCCTACATATGTTAGAATATCCCAAACATTTATTCCTTCCATACAGCCAAAAAAAAGACAACAGCTTTTGCCAGTGTCTTAATCTTTTATTCGCTAATATATTCGTTAATTGCACGTAATGCGTTGCCCACGACTTCGTTGTGTTTCATCCCCAGCATAGCTATTCTGTAATACTGGAGACAATCTGGTTCTGGAACTTTCTTCTTTTTTATATATTCCCTTATTTCGTCGAGCAAGCAATCATATGCGGTATTCAGTGGGTCATCCTTCCAATATTCGACTCGTTCGCCAGCTGCTACCAGCCTACACACATCTTCCAATGTTATGTTTTTTTCGTCGCAAATTCCAATAAGTATGACATGCAGCTCATAATGAGATACTTCGTTGCTGTTCGCGATTGAGCTTCGTAAAATGAACATTCCTTGAGATATTGCTTTGTTACTATCGCTTCTGCTATTTTAGAGATGGATTCTTTATCGAATTTCTGGATTCTTCCGTTTTCACTCTTAAAGGTAGCTCCATCAAACTTATCTTCTTCAGGTTCCAGAATTCTATCATCGATTCCGTATTCGTCTAGTTCTGGACAAATTTCATCAATTCTATCATCTTCCTGATCTAAGTTTGGATCGTAAGCAAGAGGATCTTCTTTCTTCAACATCACTTCATTTCCTTTTCTATATTCATATCCTGTAATAAACTCATATTCTTTCTCGCTTGGAAATTCGCCTGCAGGAAATGTCTCAATCGGATACGATTTTAGTGTTAATGGATGTACTACCTTCCACACAGGATCTTTTGGACTCATTATGTCATCTTCGTTGTCTCTTGTGCAATAAATACGATATGCATAACGCGTATCAGGGCTTCCTTTTGCAACAAAACCATATCTGTTTACTATGTATGTTTTTTTGCTTTTTTCATCTCGCATCATAACTTCAAACGGCATTTCAAACCATTCTGGCAAAAGCCATTCCTTTTTCAATTCTTTTGGCTTGAAAGCTTTGCGTATTAACATCTCTGCTAAGTCGTATGAGTTCTGTTCATACGTCTCTTTCAATATTTTGTTCATATCATACCTCTCCTTTTTTATTCATTTTTCTATCATCTACCATGAATAGAAATTGTTGATATCGCAAAGTTACTCTATAAAGCCTTATGTTACTTGTCGTAATAACCGGGCTCAACATTTCGCCATTACACGGCATTTATTGGCTTTTTGCCTTTGTGTATGGGTACTCATTCGAAGAATCCCTTTAGACCTGTGTAAAATAACAAAGGTCTCGCACTTTTTCGCCCATGACGCTATTTTATGGGGTACTCATTCAACACATAGAATAACAATGGATCTCAACCAGGAAGCTTCCAATAGGAGTAGCGCCTGTCTCCTATATTATATATGTCGGAAAAGCATTTGCCGATCACAATTTCTGTGTAAAAAAAGACACCAGCTTTCGCCAGTGTTGAATTCTCCAGTGGCTGTTTGCTTATGTAATCGTTAGTTGTTCCCATGCTGTAGCTTTTCATGTTCCATCATTTCCTGAGGAGTTAAAACATCCTCTAAGCCACAATGTTTACAGATGCATTCATAAAGGGTTCTATCTTCATCTTTAAATCCTTGTTTACAGATAAAACCGTGGAAGTCTTTGGAACCATGGCTTAGTTGGAGTGACGGATGAGCTATTTCCCCTTTTTCAAATGAGCTATATCTTTTATGTTCCACCACAGCCCTATCCTCGAAACGAATATCAATGTCCGCACAAGCTCCATATCGAATGATTGTGGCTTTCATGCCACAATTCATCATTTTAGTTTTGCCAAGACAGTTTTCAGCAGATGTTTTAATGTCTGGATTAGCGATTCCACTTTTTTTAAATGAAGTATATGTTTTGTGTTCTACTATAGCCCCATCCTCAAAACGCACATCTATATCGTTACATCCACCATATCGAATGATTGTGGCTTTCATACCACAACTCATCATTTTAGTTTTGCCAAGACAGTTTTCAGCAGATGTTTTAATGTCTGGATTAGCGATTTCACCTTTTTTAAACGCGCTGTATCGCCTATTTTTCACCACAGTCCCATCTTTAAAACGTACATCAATATCTGTAGCGTTTTCATATCGAATGATAGTAGCTTCCATACCACATTTCATCATTCGTGTTTCTCCAAGACGAGCTTTGGCAGTAGTGCTTGGATGAGCGATGTTACCTTTTTCAAATGCATTATATACTTTGTGTTCCGCCACAGTTCCATCTTTAAAACAGACATCAATATCTCTAACGCCTCCATATCGAATAATTGTGGCTTTCATTCCGCAATTCATCATTCGGGTTTCGCCAAGACGAGAGGCTTTAATATATGGATTGGCAATACTACCTTTTTTAAATTCTTTATACCCTTTGCATTCAGCAATAGCCCCATCTTCAAAACGGACATCAATGTCTTTGCTTGTATTATATCGAATAATAGTAGCTTCCATCCCGCAATTCATCATTCGGGTTTCGCCAAGACGGGCTTTGGCGGTAGTACTTGGATGAGCAATATTACCTCTTTTAAATTCTCCATACATCTTGCATTTAGCAATAGTTCTATCTTCAAAACGGACATCAATATCTTTAGAATTTCCATATCGAATGATAGTAGCCTCCATCCCGCAGTTCATCATATTGGTTTCACCAAGGCGTGGATTGAAATTTGGATTGGTTATTCCACCTTTTTTGAAATTTCCATATTCCCTATGTTCTACCACAGTTCCATCCTTAAAACGCACGTCAATGTCATGTGCGTTGTTATATCGAATAATAGTAGCTTCCATACCACAACTCATCATTTTAGTTTTTCCAAGTCTATCTGTTTTTATTGCCATAAGTTATCCCTCACTTTTTTACTTTCGTTCTTGCAAAGCCTTTGATTCTTTTTTATTTTACACTCATTGAGTGCTCTAGTCAAGAAAAACCCGCAGTCTTATGACTTACGGGTTGTTGATGCAGCGCTCAAAGCGTTCGAGCTATTTCGATACTCGTTGATGTAACGGCGTTGTTAAGATTTCTTCCGGAGTCATTCTTTTAATATACCGCTCTCTAAGAACGATATAATTAAAACCAGTAATATAAGCCCACTGCCGCAGTGTACGGCTTAATCCAAGGTATTCAATCCGAATCTCTTTCCTTTTATTTTTCTGGGTAATTTCGCCACCAAGCCTGTAATTATGGACTTCAAGCCTTAGAGCTTCTTTTTCAGACATTCCGCTTTTTAATCTTTGATAAAAAGTTCCCCTGGACATCCCTCTAATTTCACACCACTTTTTAATAGAGTGCGTCTCTCCATTATATGTGATCTTACGAGAGATATTTCCCCCGTATTCTCTTTTTACAACTAGGGTCTGCAGGGCTTTGGCTCTGTCCCAGCCCATACGGATTCTTGAATCATATACTGCGCGGTCCAGTCCTAAAATCTCACACCACTCTGAAACCGTGTGAGCCTCCATCTTCCCGTTTCTTTCTAATTCAACAGTGATAATGTCGCGACGGTATCTGCCCATGTCAACAGCTTCGGACACAGACATTCCTTCTGAAAGGCGTTTCCCAAATTCCGAGGGGCTGCATCCACACATTGCCGAAAGCTCGCTTTTTGAGAGAGCTTTGTTGTTATAGAAAAATTTTCTCTTCGATTTAAGCAGCTTTTCGACGGCTTCTGTAATGTCGATTTCGCTAGGTTTCGGCCCTCCCTCTCCGAGAGGGCCAACCGTTTTTTCTACGAATTCTAAAGATGACATGCCTAAGTCTTCTGCCCACTCACCGACTGTTCGCTTCGTTCTTTTGTATGCAACCACCCATTTTGTCATTTCTATTTCTTTTTGGATGCGCTGCATGACTTCTTGGTGGCTAACAGCGTTGTCTTTCATCAAATCCTCCTAGCGAAGAAATGTATTTGCATTCTTCATACTAAGCATTGACTTGCCCTGCTTTACAGCTTCTAAAATTACTGAAACAATAATAATTAAAGATGTTCCACCAAACGATACGTTTGCGCCTGTTACTCCACTTATAACAAGTGGAATTGTACATACGATCAGAAGCCCGATTACTCCAATCATGATAACATGCTTAAGGATTTTTTGAAGGTACAGTTCTGTATCTTTACCTGGTCTTTTTCCAGGGATTGTCGCTCCAGCTTTCTTTAGATTGTTTGCGATTTCCGCTGAGTTGAATGTAATTGTCGTGTAGTAATAAGCAAAAAAGATTAAAAGCAGAACATATAAGATATATCCTACAGTAGGCAGCCAATCACTTGGGTCAAACCAGTTATTTGAATTTAGTGCTTTTGTGACAGTCGCCCAGATTCCGTTTGGAGTTTTTCCAAGGAGGCCTAAAATCAATGCCGGGAATGTCATTAAAGATGTTGCAAAGATAACCGGCATAACACCTGCAGTATTTACTTTCATAGGGATATTAGATGCCCCATCCCCAGCAAATCTTCTGCCTTGCATCTTTTGCGTATAAACAACCGGAATACGGCGCTCTGCGGAATTTAAAATCAATGTAAGACAGATAACAACAACAATAGTCATTGCAATTACAAGGCCAGCCATTGTCATTTTGGTCCAAGCCTTGCCCTGCATAAAGCATTCATAAAGTGTTTTCATATCCTGAGGCATTCTCGAAAGGATATTGAAAAGAAGGATCATAGAAATCCCGTTCCCGATACCTTTTTCAGTGATACGATTACCGAGCCATACGAGGATCATAGAACCGCCTGTTAATGTTGCCACTACAACCGCATAAGTTAAGTAATTTTTTGTTATAAGCATTTGATTTCTAAAACCAATAACCATTGAAATAGAACTTACAAGGGAAAGCACAAGCGTTACATACTGCGTATATTTTGTAAGTTTTTTACGTCCAGACTCTCCTTCTTTTGCAAGCTGCTCCAGTCTCGGAAATGAAATTGTAAACAGCTGAATAATGATCGATGAAGTAATATAAGGCGTAACGCCAAGAGCGAAAACAGAAAGTCGCTCAAGTCCGCCTCCGGTAAATGCATTCATGAGATTAAATGCCTCGTTGTCACCGAAATAGCTTTTTAAAAATTCAGAGTTTACACCCGGGACTGTAATCTGTGAAACCATGCGAATAAAAACCAGCATGATCAGTGTAAATAAGATTCTGTTGCGCAGCTCTTTTGTGCGCCACACTTTCTTTAATGTCTTCATAAATTTCCTCCCTTAATTCTTTGTCGTTTTTCTTTTCTTATTCATTGTGTACCACAAAGGACCTGTTACGCATACAGACGAAAACGTACCTGCGATCAAGCCAATAATAATTGGCAGTGCGAATTCCTTAACAGCTGGGACACCCATGATAAATAATACAAATACAGTGATCAACGTAGTCAGCGATGAATAGATGCTTCTTGAAAGTGTATCTGTAACTGCTGAGTTAACCGCTATTTCATTGTCCATATTCTTATCTAAATTTTTATTTTCACGAATTCTATCGGAAATTACAATTGTCGAGTTAATTGAATATCCAAGAATTGTAAGCATGACTGCGATAAACGTAGAACCTACTGACGCGCGAGCCCATACGTAGAATGCAGCAACTACAGCAATGTCATGAATGAGAGCAATTACGGCACTAGAGGCAAATCTTACGTTTCTAAAACGAATCCAAATGTAAATAAGCATTAAAATAACCGAAACAGCAACTGCCTTAATGGCGTTTGTGCTCATTTCTTTCGAAATTGTAGAAGAAACATTTTCTGCTGTGATATTTTCTTCTTTTACTTTAAATTTGTTTACAAGAGCTTTGTTTAATTTGTTTCTTTGTTTAACACTTAAGTCCTGTGTCTTAATAATTACCTGATTGGTACCCGAGATCTTTTGGAACTGTATATCTGCATTGCCGGTTACTTTTTCAACAACAGGCTCTACTTTTTTATCCAGTTCTTTAAGAGACATGTTTTTGCCAAAATCTACGGTTGTTGCTGTTCCTCCAACAAAGTCTAAACTATAGTTCATTGGAGAGCCACTCGTGTGATTGAAATATCCCATACCGACAGGCACAGATACAATCATAAATAAAGCAATTGCGAATGCGAACGCTCTTTTCTTAACAAATCCAATTGGTTTTCTTTTTGTTTTCTTTCCGTAATATTTTTCTGAACGAATTCCAAGCCCAACAAATGCGCGACTTATGATTTTTGAAACCACAAGCGCTGAGAACATGGAAATAGTGACTCCGATTGCCAGTGTTTCAGCAAATCCTCTTACAGAACCACTGCCTAATACAAATAATACAGCTGCAGCAATAAGCGTTGTAACGTTTCCGTCGAGAATTGCAGAGAATGCCTTGCGGAAACCACTTTCTATAGCATCTGGGACTTTCGCTCCGAGAGCAATTTCTTCTTTCGTTCTTGTGTAAATAATAATGTTTGCATCCACTGCCATACCGATTGTAAGAATAACACCTGCAATACCTGGCAGAGTTAACGTGACATCAAATGCATTTAAAGCAAGAAGGTCTAGCAATGTAAATATAATCAAAGCCCAACTAGCGGCAATACCGGATACACGGAAAACAATAATCATAAGCACGATAATGATCGCAATACCAATCATTCCTGCAATAAGGCTTGTCTTGAGAGCTTCTTGTCCAAGTTGTGCTCCTACTACATTCGAATAGACTTCTTTAAGCTCAAGAGAAAGACCTCCTATTCGTATATTTGAAGCAAGAGCGTTTGCTTCTTCAAGGCTGGCCATACCAGAGATTTCTGCACTTCCGTCTGTAATTTCTGAATTGACTGTTGGGGCGCTGATAATCTGGTTATTGTAGATAATATAAATTGGTTTCCCAACATTTTCTTTTGTTGCTTCAGCAAATTTTTTAGTGCCTTCCTTGGTCATTTTTAAGCTTACGACATATTTTGTTTTCCCGGTTGTTTCATCTCGATAAGATCTTCCTTCTGCATGTTTGACATCTGTTCCACTCAGGACGACTTCTGAATCCTTATTGACAAAATATAAAGAACCAGGCTGTCTAAGTTCCTCTAAAATTTCATTAGCATTTGTTACTCCGGGAATTTCAATATTGATTCGTTTTTCTCCCTGTCTTGATACCATCGCTTCTGTAGAATACTGCTCTACCCTCTGGCGGAGCTTATTCATTGTATCCGACATTTCTTCATCTGACGGGTTATCCGATACAGCTTCGTACGTGATACTTACTCCTCCTGAAAGATCTAATCCGGTTTTGATATTCTTCATGGATCCGGCATGTCCTTTGTCTATTCCGAGCGTGACAACACACCCTAATAATACCGTCATTACCAAGGACAGTATTAAGACAACAATAGATTTCTTTTTACTCATTTTTTGTTCCTTTCCTATTTTTCAAATTAAAAATTTGATGTCCTTATCAGGTCCAGTTTATATATGTCAGAAAATGAGCAAATTTCAATTTTCTCATACAACGTTTTTTTGAACTTTTTTAACACGGTCAATTTAGTTGTATGTAAAAAAGGTAAAATATAAAAATTCTGACATATACATAATGAATTTTTAAAAGGAGGTTTTTTATATGTCTACTATTGAAATTATCAAAATGCTGATCAGCGGCATTCTTATCGTAACGGTGGCAGCAATTTCGGTACTAGTACTTAAACAGGATGCAAAAGACAATAGCCTTGGAGCTCTCAACGGCAGTAGTTTGGCTTCAGATACATACTGGGGAAAGAACAAAGCAAGATCTGCCGAAGGACGCCGTATCATGGCTACTCGTATTCTTGTATTTGTATTTATTGCTGAAGTTATCGCATTAAATGTTATAAAGTAGGGAGGAATACGATTTGCGTAAAAAACATAAGACTGCTTTTTTACTTGGATTTACTGCTATAACAGCTTTAGTTTTAACGGGGTGCGGAGCAAAAGGAACAACTGCCCCACTCCAAATTTCAGCCGACACAACATTTCAGCAGATACTTCATTCCGATGGATTGTTCCGAGCTGTATTTGTTTGGCCACTTGCAAGAATAGTCGATTTTTTTACAGAACTTTTTGGTCCTGTGGCGGCAATTATTATTATCGCTGTCCTTGTTAATTTGATTATATTTGCACTTTCCTATCGCAATTCCGTCAGGGTATCTGCTTCTCAGATAAAATTTGCTCCTTATAGGAAAGAATATAAAAACAGCCAACAGGTTGAAATGTATCAGGAAATGCAGAAAGTATATAAACATTACAATGCCAGTGCTTGGAAGACACTCATCTTTGAGGTTATTCAGATTCCAATCGTGATTGCTCTTTATATGGCAATCAACAGTGCTGCGGCTATCGCGGAGTCTTCTTTCTTTGGAGTTCAAATGTCTACTCCAACAATGGTTGGGATTGTTTTAAGAAATCCAGTATGTATTTCGATTTTCATTGGAATGTTGCTTACTCAACTGTTTATTACTTTTGCTCCAGCTATTCGCAACAAGAAATCCATAACAAGCAGTTTCAACCCATCTAGCTGGCTTCGTCTTTTAACGGTCTTCTTCTTTGGGCTATCACTGCCGGTGTTCGTTTCTATTTACTATGCAGTATTTAATATCATTTCTATTATTAAGAGCTGGATAATTGTAAATCGTGCTCAGAAATTAGCAGACAATGATCCATGGGCTCTTCCACAGATGGCCCATATGGATACCATTATCGATGCAGAAGCTACTGCAGTTGATGAAAACAACAAAGAAGAAGACGAGAATGATGCCCAGTAAGATAGAGAACCGGTTTGCAGAAAGGAAAACATATTTATGTCAAATGTCGATTACGAAAAAGAATTAAATAAAGAACAACTTTCAGCCGTTAAAACAATTGACGGGCCACTTCGTATTATTGCGGGTGCTGGATCCGGAAAAACCAGGACACTTATTTATCGTGTAGCCTGGATGTTAGAACATGGCATCGATCCTCGAAATATCTTACTTCTGACTTTTACAAATAAAGCAGCTGACGAAATGATGAGTCGAGCGGAATCTATGTTGGATGATCGCTGTGGGGATGTTACCGCCTGCACGTTCCATTCCTTCTGCGTGCTTGTTTTGCGCCGTTACGCAGACAGTATTGACATGAGCAAAGATTTTACTATTATGGGTACTCCAGATGTCACAGAGGCCATTGACCGCATTAAATCAAAGCTTGGATACAATAAGCTTAAAGGAATGCCAAAGGGCTCTGCTATTGCCGGATATATCAGTAAATCCATCAATATGAAAAGACCTATCGAAGAGTTTTTGCATAATGGGGACCGCGTACGCGCAGAAGATTACGCTGAAGAAATTAAGAAAGTTGCCCGAGAATACAAATCTTATAAGATAGAACGCAACCTGATGGATTATGATGATCTTTTGTATTTTACAGAAAAGCTGCTTGCAGAATCTCCTATCGTAAGAAACATGACCGAAAGCAAATATCAGTACGTCATGGTTGATGAGTATCAGGATACAAACAGTCTTCAGGAGAACATTCTGCTATTGCTAACTCGGAATTATCATAATTTATGTGTTGTTGGTGATGATTACCAATCTATTTATAAATTTCGTGGTGCTGATGTTAACAATATTATTGATTTCAAGAAAAAGATACCTGAAGCTCACGATGTAACTCTTCACCGCAATTACAGATCCGATCAGAGAATCCTTGATTTAGCCAATAATGTCATGAAAGATCATGCTAATGAAGGAATCTATAAGGAAATGAACAGTGGATACGATTTTGGCCAGATGCCTCAGCTAATCCAGGTAGACAGTTCTTACGATGAAAGAGATCAGGTATTCCAGATTATCCAAAATGCACTTTATAATGGATTTACACGTTCTGACATTGCTATCCTGGAGCGTTCATCCTTTTCTTCCAACCTTATCGAAGCAAAACTTACACAGGAAGGGATTCCTTATACAAAGGCCGGAGGACTTAAATTCATGGAGAAAGCTCACGTGCAGGACATTCTGGCATTTCTTAAATGTATTGCAAATCCACACAATGAGATTGCATTCTTTCGTGCGCTGAAGAAATACCCAGCAATCGGTGATACGTTTGCTCAAAGAATCTCAGAGCTTATTATTAAATCCGGATACAGCGGGCTGGTAGAAAATCCGTATAAGAAAAGAGCTTTTTATCCAGACATGGTCGCTTTAAAAGGCAAACTCGAGGAATGGCAGCAAATGGACTTTCCTCAGGTGATGGAATCAGTTGAGAAGTATTATTCTGCTCTTTGTGAGCGTGTCATTAACGAGATGAAGCTGGAAGATGAGTCCAGAAGGGACGAACTCCTTTCAGAAAACGACTCCCATAGCGAAGACTTTAATACTCTTAACATTATGGCTAAGGAACATCGTACGTTAACCGGATTTTTAGATAAACTTACTCTGGAAGCAAACATTCCTACAGCAGACGATGATGCTCTTCATATTTCAACGATTCACTCTGCCAAGGGGCTGGAATTCCCAATTGTCATTATTCTTGATTGTGCAGACGGGATCTTCCCTCGCGTTACCTGTGAGAACGAACATTCTGAAGATGATGAAGAAGAGCTCCGCTGCTTCTATGTTGCAATGACAAGAGCTAAAAATCAGCTCTACATGGTCCAGCCTAACTATGCAATCAGATACGGACGCATGGAACAAGTTGCCCTATCTCATTATCTGACCGGCGAAGAAGAATATTTCGAGCTGGTCGACGAGACTGGCGAAGGCTTTTGGGAACTGCAGTAGTTTTCTGATAAGGATATACCATGTTTGGACGTGTATTATCAAAAAAAAGAGAGCAAAAGAAGAAGATATACTTGACGAATAACTTTATTTTTCGGAGGGCACTGACCCGCGGTTTAAAATAGCTGCTGGGCTTTTTTATGCCATGCGGATTCTGACATATTATTATTGTAGCAATGATGGCTGGAGTTCAATTAAGGAGGAAACAAAAAATGACAGAATTACAACTTTACAAATTTATCGAGGAAAATGACGTCTCGCTTAGATGGGATGGCGATGAACTTATTGCATGGATTTCTTTCCTATGGATATCAGAGTTTGCAAATCTACTTGGACATGATTTATTATCTGATGGCGGATTGAAAGTAAATCTTCAATCCGATTGCATTGCTCTTGATATGACGGAAATCTGCGAATATTTTGGTATTGAACCTGAAAACATTTTCGCAAAAGAGGAGGAATAACTATGTATATGGTTTCATTCAAAGACGAATTAAAAGAAACCAAAGGAACAGAATTAACTACAGAAACTCTCTTCCGAAAAGTAGATTCGTGGTTAACAAAATTCTTTCCGGAATATGCGAAAGCATGCGAGGAATTAGATTATAAATTGCCTCGCCAAAACATTTCATCTCCGGGTAAACTGCTCTATGGAGCTTCTTATCCGGAACCAGATATCCGTTTAAATGCGGGCGGTTCAGAAGGAATCTACATCGACTATGGGATTCTTTATCGTGTTTCAGAATTCCCGGATGCTGCTAAGTATGCGGTATGTTCCGGCTCAGACGTTTCTGATATTATCCCATGCAGAATTGGGACATATAAGACGCTCAACGAAGGCTCTGATGCTTATCGCCAAATGGGTATGATTGTTGGATATCTTACATATGCAACTGAACTGTATTTTACAGTAAATGACGCTTTGATTAAGAAACAGAATTCGTAACAATAAATAAGAAAAGACCTAGCTATACACTGCCGGGTCTTTTTTGTTTGTTTTCCTACTATTCCGCTGCAGCTATCGTTGATACATTAACAGCTCCCAGTCTGTTCACAGCCTTTTTAACGAAATCACTACAAAGTTCGTATACTACAGCGAATCTGTTTGATTTTACGGCTGCTTCTGCGACATTGCATGAACCGCCAAACTGATCAAGACAAACATCTTCTTCTGTAAAACATTCAATCAGAGACTTGTAAAGCTCAATAGGTTTTTCGTTGTCGTGATTTCTATTTTTCTTCTGGGCAGGTACTTTGTACTCCTGAAGAAAGCTCAACTGCTCTCTTGCCATGTATGGCTTCCCTTTTTCGGCCAGTCTTTTAGGCTTTCCCTTGGACCAGATTATAATCTGTTCCACAGCTCCTGAGCGTCTGCCGCAGTTAGCAGCAAATCCCTTATCCCAAACAAGAGATGTATAATATTCAAATCCAGACTTCTTGGCCATTCGTTTCACTTCGCATAGATATTCCCAGTTACTTCCTGATTCCGCCGGAAGAAATTCACAAAGATAAGCTCCATCTTTTAGAACTCTTGCTTTTGCATCAAAATCAGCCTGTGTATATTTAAACGTATCATATTTTGCGTAATTTCGGCTACCGCCTTTATTCGCCTTAGGGTCTTCCCATGGGTGATCTGTAATAATCAGGTCCATGGACTCATCTTCTATCTCACTCATCGCACGACCATCTCCTTCGATAATAAGGGATGTGCTCTTTTCTCCTGTTAATACCCATAAGTCGCGGGCAACGGCTTTAAATTCCGGATTTGTCTGAAGAGTTCTTCTAATGGACGCGTCTATTGTTTTTCCTTTTGTTTTGTATTCCCCGGCCTCGATAGCCTTATTTACTGGGTCATATATATCTTTGCATCTAAGTGCCTTCTTTGAGTCTGCAAATATTTTTGTAACTAATTGTCTTAGATTTGTCATATTTATTTCCTCCTATAAGTTCATCGTCTCTATTTGATGGATCATTTCTTCTTTTGCCCTATATACTCCATCGTAACTTCTAATCCAAGGATGCTGGCACATCTGCCACTTCTCAACCCATTCCTGCTTACGAGCCTTGCTGTTGTATACCAGCGCTTTTGTATATACCATATATACAATCTGGAAAAAGAATCCTTTGAAGCAGCTTTTTTTATTATTCAGCGTTGCTTCTGTCTCCCTGATTGCATCTATTTCTTCCTGACAGGAAGCATTTCTTACTAACTCCTCAAAATCCGGCACATAAACAGTTTTGTCTTCTCCTGTCCAGGGGTCTTTAATTATTTTTGCGTTTTTCTCCGTCATAAACTGAATATTCATGTGTTTTCTCCTTTGCTTCCTCATTTCTTATATTAACATTATACACTCAATGAGTGCTTATGTCAATAAAATCGGCTGGTTTGCGCGTAAAAAAGACCCGGAATTTCTACCTCGGGTCCTGTTGTTTTTAACTTTTTTGGCGAGAAACCCCCACCTCTATAGGTGGTGGGATGAATGCTTTCTTAAATAACAGTTGTCCATGCATTACAATGCTGCAATACATGAACCTTCTTTAATGAGCAGACTTTC
>OCPT01001287.1_pt1 | contig 14956 bp, 9 predicted proteins | sample 1538741 | NCBI WGS metagenome assembly OCPT01 (sample SAMN04571723, study PRJEB22368) | human gut metagenome | biome: human gut; material: stool | host: Homo sapiens | place: Luxembourg | collected 2012-12-06 | reverse complement strand
TACAGTTTCTCCGATGATCCAGTACGGTGCGGTACCGGTATTTGTTGATGTAACGATTCCACAGTACAATATTGATCCATCGCTTCTGGAAGCTGCATGGTCTCCAAAGACAAAAGCGGTCATGCTTGCGCATACACTTGGAAATCCATTTGACCTGAAAGCAGTCAGAGAATTCTGTGATCGTCATAATCTGTGGCTGATCGAAGATAACTGTGATGCACTTGGATCTGTTTATACGATCAACGGGGAAGAGAAACTGACCGGAACGATCGGAGATATCGGAACTTCCAGTTTTTATCCACCGCATCATATGACAATGGGAGAAGGCGGCGCTGTTTATACAGATGATCCGCTCCTGAACAGAATCGCACGTTCGTTCAGAGACTGGGGAAGAGACTGTATTTGTGCACCGGGACAGGATAATCTCTGCGGACATCGTTTTGACCGTCAGTATGGAGAACTTCCGGTTGGGTATGATCACAAATATGTATACTCTCATTTTGGATATAACCTCAAGGCAACAGATATGCAGGCTGCTGTCGGATGTGCGCAGCTCAGAAAATTCCCGTCTTTTGTGGAAAGAAGAATCCACAACTTTAATTATCTGAAAGAAGCACTGAAAGGTACAGAGGATAAACTGATCCTTCCGGAGGCATGTGCAAATTCAAAACCGAGCTGGTTTGGATTCCTGATCACATGCAAGGAAGGCGTAGACAGAAACAAACTGGTACAGGAGATTGAATCCAGAGGTGTACAGACACGTATGCTGTTTGCCGGTAATCTGACAAAACATCCATGCTTTGATCAGATGCGTGCTTCCGGAAAAGGATATCGTATTGCGGGAAGTCTGGAAAATACGGACCGTATTATGAAAGATACCTTCTGGATCGGTGTATATCCGGGAATGACAGATGAAATGCTGCAGGCGATGGCAGATGCGATCAAGGATGCATTAAACTGATTTACAGCAGAAAGCAGGATGGAAAATAATGATTTTAGATGAAAGACTTCGCTGGATGGGGTTCTGGATGCTGGACAAAATGAAAGGTGGAAAGACCAGAGAATATTATGACCAGATTCGTTATGCCTGGAAAGAAGGCAGCTCTGTTGAGGAGACAGAGAAGAGAATCCAGAATCTGATCGCGCATGCAGTTAAGACTACTGATTTTTATAAAGATTATCCGGAAACCTGTTCTCTTGAGGATCTTCCGGTGGTAAATAAAGATACCTTCCGACAGCAGTATGACCGTTTTGTATCTTCCACATATAAAGATGCACCAGATAACCGGGTAATGTGTACCAGTGGATCGACAGGAACTCCACTCAGAATGATCCAGAACCGTGACAAGATCCGTCACAATACAGCGGGCGGGATTTTTCTCGGAGCGGCAGCCGGATATTATATTGGAATGAAGGAAGCATTTATCCGGGTATGGGTAAATAATGTACGCAAAAGCAAATTTCAGCTTCTGCAGGAAAATCTGATCATGATGGACAGTTCCAGAATGGATGAAAAAGCTCTGGAAGAAATGTTTCATGTGATCGAGAAGAAAAAAGTCAAATGTCTGGTAGGATATTCTTCTGCCCTTGGAGAACTGAGTGAATATATCAGAAAAACAGGAAGAGACTGCAGCAGATGTGTAGTGAAAGCAATTATTCCGATTTCGGAGACAATGCCGGAACCGGTAAGAAGAACTCTGGAAAAACAGTTCAACTGTCCGGTGCGGGCATGGTATTCCAATGAAGAAAACGGAATCATGGGCCTTCAGAACAGGGAAGATGAAGGGTATCATATTGATACAGAAACCTATTATTATGAGATCCTGAAGATGGATTCTGATGAACCGGCAGAACCTGGAGAACTGGGAAGAATCGTGATCACAGATCTTTTTAACTATGCATTTCCGATCCTGCGTTATGACAATGGAGACACGGCAGTTGCGGTTCGGAAAGAAAAAAACGGTCGTTTTAAACTTTATCTTTCAGAACTTTACGGACGACGGAGCGACCTGATCTATGACTGTGAAGGCAAAGCGGTCACGCCGTATATTATTACCAATAATCTGTGGGACATTCAGGGAGTAAAGCAGTATCGATTTATTCAGGAAGATGTCAGAGATTATACGATCTGGCTGAATGGTGATCCGGAAGCAATGGATCGGGAGGAAATCCTGCGTCGTATTCGACCGTATCTGGGAGAGGAAGCCCGCATTAAAGTGGAAATCGTTGATGAGATTCCGGTGCTTGCTTCCGGAAAAAGAAAATACATAGAAAACCGATGTGAAAAATATCAGCAGCATAAAGGATTCTGTGGGTAAATGGCAGGAGGAAACAGTTTGGAAGGCAGAGAACAGAAAAAAGGTATTGCGGTAAATACCCTGTATACGATGGGCGGTCTGCTTTTTATGAATGCAGTGCTCCAGATTGTGATCACTCCGCTTCTTAACAGAATGATGGGAGCAGAACAGCTTGGCGGTCTTTTGTACATTACAGGACTTGTTGCGATCATATGTCCGTCTATCGGGCAGGCTCTGAATAACAGCCGTCTTGTAGTAAGACGGGATTTTGATGTGACCAATGGGGACTATGACTGGCTTCTGCTTGGCTTTGGACTGATCGGAAGTATTGTTGCACTGTTTATGTCCGGCAAAAGCCTGGAAAGTCCGTTGATGGCAGCTGGCGTTTTCCTGATGTTTATGCTGACTGTATTCCGCTATTATGGTGATGTGGAATATCGTCTGAATCTGAACTACCGGAGATATTTTATTTACTATTTTTTGATCGGAATCGGATATCTTGCCGGATTTTGTATATATCGCCTGACCGGACAATGGGTGTGGATCTATCTGATCGGTGAAGCCGCGGCACTGGCTTTGGTCGGTGTTACCGGAAATATTTTTCATCAGTTTTTCAGAAGAAGCGAATTTTTTACGACGACACTCGGTCGAGGCTTTTTTCTTACGTTATCGTATCTTATTACCAATACGACAATGAATATGGATCGCCTTGTGATCAAACAGATCCTCGGTAATGAACAGGTCACACAGTATTATGTTGTTTCGCTGATCGGAAAGACGCTGGTACTTCTGATCGCGCCAATTAATACGATCGTGATCTCTTATCTTACAAAAAGAAAAGAACGACTGACGCGTTCACAGTTTGGAAAGGCTGTTCTTGCCGGAGGCGGTGTAAGTCTTGTTTTTTTTGTGGCCTGTCAGATCGGAACACCACTTTTTGTGTGGCTGTTTTACAGAAATCTTTATGAGTCAGTAAAAGGGATCGTAACGGTTGTGAATCTTGCGCAGATTCTTGGGCTGTTTTCTGCATTTTTGTTTATACTCGTTCTGACGTTTACAGATGAACGGTGGCAGTTGTGGATTCAGCTTGCACATTTTTGTATTTTGCTCGTGTCATCAGTACTTGCGGCACGCACATATGGAATGATGGGATTTGCTGTTGCTTCACTTGGAGCCAATAGTCTCCGTGTTGCAGCAGTAGTGATTCTGGGTATTGTGAAAGCAGGAAAGGATAAAGGAGACAGAAATGCAGACAGGTGAAGTTTTAAGAAGAGAGGTATTTAATCTTCTTGACGCTGCAAAGGGCGGCAGATTGAAAAAATTAAAAGAAGTCAATAAACATGAAATTGTTGAGGGTGTAACAGAAGATTATATGGAAAGAAGAGTACAGACACTTCTTTCTTATGTAAAACAGCACTCTCCTTATTATAAAGAACATCCGGAATGGACGAAACTGGAAGATTTTCCGGTCATAACAAAAGGTGACTTTATCGAACATTATGATGAGGTGCTGGTGGATTGTGTCAGAGAACAGGGAAATCTCTACAGGCTCAGTACCAGTGGTTCTACAGGAACTCCGTTTACAGTACTCTGTGACGGAGATAAAATGAGCCGTGTAAATATGAACTTTATCTCCTGCATGGAACTGAATGGCTTTCGTATGGGAATGAAACGTGGAGAATTTCGTGCGTGGATAAAAGGAAAAAATACGATCAGTAAGTGGAAATCTTTTAAAAATAATCTGATCATGGTGGATATTTCCAATATGGGAGATGAGTCACTGGATAAAATCTGCCGTGATATTGAAAAGAAGAAGATTCAGGTTCTGGTTACGTATTCCAGTGCACTGACGGCGTTGACTCAGTATATCAGAAAAACAGGAAGAGATATCAGCCGCTGGTCTGTTGAAATGGTATTTTCTATGGGAGAAGCACTTCCGCAGGAAACTTATGATCTGACAAAAGAGCTGTTCGGATTTTCTCCGGTACGGTCCTATGGAAATAATGAAAATGGCTTTATTGCGATCCAGCTTGATGAGGATCCGGAATATACGGTTGACCTGTATAATTTTTATCCGGAGATTCTGAAACTGGATTCTGATGAACCGGCGGAGCCGGGAGAACTGGGAAGAATCGTTGTGACAGATTATTATAATAAAACATTTCCAATGGTTCGTTATGATACCGGTGACACAGGGAAAATGCGTGTATATTATGACAAGAATGGCCGGGTGCATGCAAAATATACAGAGATTTACGGACGTCGTGGTTCTCTTATGTATAACACAAAAGGTGAGCCGCTATCAATCCACGTTTTTATGAATACACTGCTGAAGTTCGAAGGAACTGTTTACCAGGCAAAATGCATCCAGTGGGGAGAAAAAGACTATGAACTGCTGGTGAATGCGGACCGTTCCAGACTGGACGAAGCAGAACTTCTCGCAGCATACCGACATTACCTGGGTGAAGACGCAGAGCTTCGGATCACCTATGTGGACCAGATCCCGATTCAGGCATCCGGTAAATTTATGGTCTGTGAAAATAAATGGAATGGAAGGAAGCAGGCATAATGAAACAGAAAGTATCGGATTATATAGCGGATTATATAGCAGAGTGGGGAATCCGTGATGTGTTTACCGTAACAGGCGGTGGTGCCATGCATATGAATGATGCTTTTGGACATCATCCGAAACTGCACTGTACTTATCAGCATCATGAACAGGCATGTGCCATGGCTGCAGAGGCTTATGCACGTATGGATAATCGGATGGCAGCAGTCTGTGTGACGACCGGTCCTGGTGCAACGAATGCCATTACCGGTGTGCTCGGCGGTTGGATGGATTCGATTCCTATGCTGGTTTTTTCAGGACAGGCAAGATATGCAACTACGGTTGCAGCGTCCGGGCTGAAACTTCGAAGCATGGGAGTGCAGGAATGTAATATTGTACCGGTTGTGACCTCAATTACAAAATATGCACAGATGATTATTCATCCGGAAGATATCCGGTATCATCTGGAAAAAGCCCTCTATATGGCGGTGAACGGACGACCGGGACCGGTGTGGCTTGATATTCCTCTGGATGTGCAGGGGGCAGTCATTGACACAGAAAAATTGAGAGGATATGATCCACAGGAGAATCCGAAAGAAAAACCGGCAGAAATTTCACAGGATATCATTCAGCAGATTCTGGACAAGATAGAAAAAAGCCGTCGCCCGGTTCTGTTTCCGGGAAATGGAGTACGTCTTGCAGGTGCAATGGATGATTTTCAAAAACTTGTAAATATTCTGGGAGTTCCGGTGATTACCGGAATGAGCAGTGTGGATGCTATGGAGTCTGAACATCCGTATTTTGCCGGAAGAAGCGGAGGAACCGGGACACGTCCGGGAAATTTTGCACTTCAGAACAGCGATGTGCTTCTTTCTATCGGGAATCGCCAGGGATTTGCACAGACCGGTTTTCAGTATCAGGACTGGGCAAGGGGCAGTTATACGATCCTGAATGACATTGATGAAAATGAACTGAAAAAACCAAGTCTCCATGTCAGTCTTCCGGTCTGTGGTGACGCAGGAGATCTGATACGCAAGCTTATCTGTGCGGCAAAACTTCGGGGAGCAGATGAAACAAATCCGTTGTTTAAAGGCAGAGACTGGATACGTCAGTGTCAGGTATGGAAACAGAAATATCCGGTGGTGACAGCGAAACATTATGAGACGGTAGAAGAAGGCTGTACCAATATTTATGCTTTTTATGAAGAACTGTCAAAAGCAATGCAGGAGGGGCAGACACTGATGGTTAGTGTGGGAACTTCCAGAGTGGCAGGAAGTCAGGCATTTCGGGTAAAAAAAGGTCAGCGTTTTATTACAAATCCAAATACTGCGTCCATGGGATTCTGTCTCCCGGCAGCGACCGGAATCTGTGTCGCACAGCCCGGAAAACCAGTAGTCTGTGTGACCGGTGAGGGAAGTCTGCAGATGAATCTGCAGGAATTACAGACAATATGGCAGAACCGTCTTCCGGTAAAATTATTTGTGATCAATAACCAGGGTTATCATTCTATCCGACAGACACAACAGAGTTATTTTGAACCACCGCTGGTGGGAGTTGGAGCAGAGAGTGGAGATCTGAGTTTCCCGGATCTGTCCAAGATCATACCGGCATATGGATTTTCTTATCGGGCAGTGCATGCTGCAGAAGAACTTCCGGAAACACTTCATCAGGTCCTGGAGGAAACAGGGGCATCTGTGTGCGAGGTGTTTGTGACAAAATATCAGAAAACAGAACCAAAAACCTCTGCAAAAAAACTTCCGGATGGAAGTATGGTATCGGCACCGCTGGAAGATATGTATCCTTTCCTCAGCAAAGAAGAACTGGAAGAAAATATGTTTACAGAAACGAATGGAGAAATGCAATGAAACGAATCATTGTTACCGGAGCAACCAGTATGATCGGTACAGCATTGATCGAAGAATGTATCAGACATGACATTGAGGTTTATGCAGTTGTACGTGCAGGGTCTTCGAAGACAAAACGTCTGCCGGAGAGTGCACGGATACATCAGATAGAATGTGAACTGGAAAAACTGGAAGAACTTCCGGCGAAGATCACCGGGGAATGCGATACGTTTTTTCATATTGCATGGGGAAATACCGGGGAAAATCGAAACAGCAGTACAGAGCTGCAGAGCAGAAATGTCTTTTATACTCTGAAAGCTGTCCGTGCTGCTCATGCAATGGGATGCAAAAGATTTATCGGAGCAGGTTCACAGGCAGAATATGGACCGATGGATGTTCCGCGGATCGCACCGGACAGTCCGGTACATCCGACGACGCCTTACGGTGCGAGCAAGCTCGCTGCAAACCAGCTTTCTTTCATGCTTTGTAAGGAACTTGGAATGGAATGGATCTGGCCGAGAATTTTCAGTGTGTATGGAATATATGAAAAAGAGACGACAATGATCGCTTCCGGTCTGCGCAAAATGCTGAAAGGTGAAAAAACAGAGTTTACCCCTGCAGAACAGAGATGGGATTATCTTTACAGCAAAGATGCAGGGCGCGCATATTATCTGATCGGCGAAAAAGGCAGAGATGGTGCAGTTTACTGTGTGGGAAGTGGGCAGGCACATCCTCTGTGGGAATATATCATGCAGATGGCGGAACTTACCGGAGCGGATTCGCCGGGAATCGGCGCGAGACCATATCCGCCGGGAGCAGTGCGGAATCTGTGTGCAGATATAGATAGTCTTACAAAGGATACTGGATTTGTACCGGAATATACCTTTGAAGAAGGAATAAAAGAAACGCTTTGCTGGCTGGAAAGTCAGAATACAGGAGACAGAAAATAATGAGAAAGAAAATTTCGGTGGTAATTCCCACCTATAACGAAGAGGCAAATGTGGTTCCTCTGTCACAGGCGATCATAGAGGTTATGGAGAAAGACCTCAGTGAATATGATTATGAGATCCTGTTTATAGACAACCATTCAAAAGATAATACAAAAGCGCTTCTTCGCGGACTTTGTGCAAATAACAGAAAGATCAAGGCAATCTTTAATGCAAAAAATTTCGGGCAGGCAAGATCACCGGTGTATGGAATGAAACAGGCATATGGTGACTGTGTGGTACGTATGTGCGCAGATTTTCAGGATCCGGTAGACATGATCCCCAAATTTGTCCGGGAGTGGGAAAAAGGAACAAAGATTGTAATTGGAGTGAAGAGTGCAAGTAAGGAACGCCGTGGTATGTACCTGGTGCGTGAATGCTATTACAGACTGATCAACAAGATTACAGATATTGATCATATTGATCAGTTTACCGGCTTTGGTCTGTATGACAGAAAATTTGTGGATGTTGTGCGTGATCTACATGATCCGATGCCGTATCTTCGAGGCATTATTGCTGAGCTTGGATTTGATTATAAAGCGATTGAATATACACAGCCAAAGCGGCGTGCAGGAAAAAGCAAAAATAATTTCTACAGTCTTTATGATTATGCAATGATCGGAATTACTTCTTATTCCAAGGTGGTGATGAGACTGGCAACTTTTGCAGGTTTTATCATTGGAGGACTCAGCCTGGCAGCTGCAGTGGTCTATCTGGTCCTCAAACTCATGTACTGGGATCGCTTTTCAGCCGGAGTTGCACCGATGGTGATCGGTATGTTTTTCCTGGGGGCATTGCAGTTGTTCTTTATCGGACTTCTTGGGGAATACGTTCTGAGCATTAATACCAGAGTTCTTGACAGACCGCTTGTAGTGGAAGAAGAACGCCTGAATTTTGACGAGCCGGAGGAGGACGAGGAATGACAGATACACAGAAAAAACCACTGTGGAAAAACGAACTGGTATGGCTGTTTCTGCTCACAAGCGGACTTTTTGCCATTTTGTACAGTAAATTTATTCTGGGTGGATATGCCTATGTGTTTACAGATACAGGAGCAGATACCATGCAGATCAATTATGCCCAGTATGGACTTTTTTCTTCTCTGTTTCGGAGTGGAGAAAGTGGTTATGTGCTGCAGGCGGGACTGGGAATGGATGTATCATCCTATTATCCGGCATATCTGATTCCATACAATCTTCTGATCCTGCTTGCTCCGCAGAGACTTCTTCCCTGGGCTGTTCTTGCATCTGCCTATCTGAAGATGATAACGATTTCCCTTGTTGGATATCTGTTTTACAGAAAACTGATGCAGGATGGAATCGGAACTATGGCAGCGGCGCTCGCATGGACCTTTTCCGGTTATGTGATTCTCTGGGGACAGCATTACGGCTTTTGTACCTGTATGGCACTGTTTACAGTCTTTATGTATTTTCTTCAGTGTTATCTGAATGGAGAACAGCGCTGGAAAAGTGCAGGGCTCGTGATCACGGTAACGATGCTGCTGATCTCCAGTTATTATTTCCTGTACATGATTGCTTTTTTTGCTGTATTTTATGTCTTTATTTACAGCATCATGCAGCGATATTCCCTGAAACGTACTGCTGGAAAAGTGGCCGGACTTGGCGGTATGGGAATTCTTGGTGTCCTGATCGGAGGAGTGGCACTGGTACCGATCGCAGATACATTTCTGGAGAGTGCCAGGGCAGGGGTACTGGCTGCAAAAGGAACTTCTCATTTACTGAGTCCATATAAAGGAAAAACGCTGGGAACGATCGTGGCCAGATTTTTTTCAAATCATATGCTGGGAATTGACAAAGATTATACAGGATACCTCAATTATTATGAGGGAATGATACTTGCGGTCAGTATCCTGACAGTTTTTGCAGTCAGCTATTTTATTGTAAAGAAAAGCACCCGAGTAAAAGCACTGGTTCTTACGGTGTTTCTGGTCTTCCTGACGATCATGCCGCTTACCAGCCGTATTCTCGTATTTACGAAACATTCCTATCGATGGACGTTTATGATATGTTTTGTGGAAGCACTTGTTATTGGGTGTTTCCTTCAGGAGGTATTCAGAGAAAAGAACAGAAAAACAGTTCTGACCGGCAGCATACTTGCCATTGTTATCTGTGGCGGATTGCTGGCATGGATGTACAGCTTTAAAAATATAAAACCGGACCATAAGGTTACGGTAGGAGTAATAGGATTTTTGGCAGTCTATCTGATATTATTTGCAGTTGGAACTTCTGTAAAAAAAATGTACAGAATTTTTCCGGCTGCTGTATTGCTAGTTCTGATATGTGAGTTGTTTGTTTTGGATTATCCGTCTCTGTGGCATCGTGAATCCCCGACCAGAAATCAGGTGGCAACAGAATATTACAATGACGGGACAAAAGAAGCTGTGGCTATGCTGAAAGAGCAGGATGATTCGGTATACCGTATCGAGAAATCCTATACATCGGCATCAGAAAACGATGGAATGAGTCAGGGCTACAATGGACTTTCGGTGTATATGAGCACCAATCCGGCGTCACTGGTTGCTTATCATAAGATGTACGGACCGGAAACACTGTCCGGTAATTTTGTAGACTTCAATATGGATGACTATATCAGGAGTTCTCTGCTGGGAACGAAATATCTGATCACAGGAATCGGATACCATGCACCTCAGAAGGTATATACATCTGTTGGAGAGGCGGGTGGCAGATCAGTCTTTGAGAATCAGTATGCACTTCCATTTGGATATCTGTATGATAAAGAATGGAATCAGGAAGAAGTAAAAGAAATGTCCGGACTGGACAAAACACTGGCTTCTCTGTCTGGCTTTTATTATACGGATGCAGAGGAGACGTCTTCTTATCAGAAGGCGGACCTTCCGGAGCAAACAGACCTGTCGCTGCTGGATTATGCGGATACAGCGACTGACTGTACGATGGAGAAAGGATCAGAAGGCATTACCGTGAGCAATCTCGGCGCAGATCCAAATGTTGTATTTCCAGGCGTGGCGTCCTGTTTTGCAGACAACGACAAGTTGTATGGACTTTCACTGACAGTAGACGCACCTGATGAAACAGAAATGGCTGTTTATTATCAGACAGAGGGAGATGAAGGCTTCTCTGCGGAGAAAGTTTACACATTTAAAGTCACTGAGGACAACAGGACATGGGAACATCTTGTACCTGGGGGAATCACAGAGCTTCGTGTAGATGTAAGTTCTCCGGTTGAATCAGCAGTGATAAATAATTTCGAATTAAAATCCTGCGATATTACGGAAAGTGGTTATACAGCATTGAAGGAATCCGGAGTTGATGAGGTGACATTTTCTGACAGTACATATCAGGCACAGGTAACAAACGATGCATCTGCGAACAAAATGCTGTGTGTTCCGCTGTTCTATCAGAAGGGATGGACTGTACAGATCGATGGAGAGGATGCCGGTGTGTATAATATCAATGAAGGTATGTGCGGAGTGGAAGTTCCGTCGGGAACTCATGAGATTGTATTAAAATATGAAACACCATACCAAAACTATGGCGTGGGAATGACAATCATTGGAATTATAATTTTTATACTGGTCTTTAGTCAGAATTTATATAAATTTTTTGTAAAGTTGTGTTAAAATTCGTTGGAGTGTGTTATAATGGACGCATAGACAACAAAACAGTTGTTTATAAAAATATCATCCAAAATAAACAGCAAAGGGGATGGGACTATGAAATTTATTATTAGTGGAAAGAACATCACAGTTTCCCAGGGACTCAAGACCGCAGTAGAGGATAAACTCGGCAAACTGGAACGGTATTTTACTCCTGACACAGAAGTGGTAGTAACTTTAAGTGTCGAAAAAGAAAGACAGAAAATCGAAGTAACGATCCCGATGAAAGGAAATATCATCAGATCCGAACAGGTAAGCAATGATATGTATGTATCCATTGACCTGGTTGAAGAAGTCATCGAACGTCAGCTTCGTAAATACAAAAATAAAATCGTTGATAAACAGCAGGCAGCTGCAAACTTCCAGAAAGAGTATCTGGACAAGGATTATGAAGAAGATGAAGAGGTTAAGATCATCCGTACCAAGAAATTTGGAATCAAACCTATGTATCCGGAAGATGCATGCGTACAGATGGAACTCCTGGGACATAACTTTTTCGTATTCTTTAATGCAGAGACTGAACAGGTCAATGTAGTATACAAACGTAAAGGAAACACATACGGTTTAATTGAACCGGAATTTTGATTTTAAATCTGAAGTGTAGCTTGGAGCACTTCATATATGCAGTATGAAGTCCCACCCTTCAACTGAGGGGTGGGACTTGTGGGTATTAAATGTAATAGAAGCAGCCGGCATCAGACAAAAGGGAAAGAAGACATGAATAACAAAAAGAATCTCAAAATGAAACCCGTAGGCAGTGAATACATGGAGCAGTATAATGCACTTCTTCGTTATGTATTTCAGGTAACTGAGCAGGAGCTGAGTTCCATTGGATGGCAGGAGAGAGAAATTATCCGTGCCAAATTTCCTACCATGGAAAAGGCAGATGTTATAGGATGGTTTGATAATGATACCCTGGTTTCTCAGGTGGCAGTTTATCCGATGCATGTACGGATCTTTGGGCAGACTTATGCGATGGGCGGTCTTACCGGTGTAGGAACCTACCCGGAATATTCCAACATGGGGCTGATGCACAAGCTTCTGGAACAGGCACTCAAGAATATGAAAGAGCGTGGACAGGATATCTGTTATCTTTACCCTTATTCCATACCGTATTACAGACGCAAAGGCTGGGAAATCATTTCTGATAAGATTTCCTATGAAATCAAGGATTATCAGCTCCCGAAGAATCATCAGGTTCCGGGGGATGTCCGCCGTGTGGATACGGAGGGAGAAGAGCTGAAAGAAACCTACAAGCGTTATGCCATGAGAACACATGGTGCGATCCTTCGTGATGATCTGGCATGGAATGAGTACTGGTTGTGGGATTCTGATGATATCATGGCAGCAGTATATTATAATGAAAAAAATGAGCCGGATGGTTATGTGATCTACTGGATCGCCAAAGAAGTATTTCATATTAAAGATATGATCTTTAATAATGAGGAGGCAAGGACAGGTCTCTGGAACTTTGTGGCAGCTCATTTTTCCATGATCAATCAGGTAGAAGGCGATACATATACAGATGAACCGCTGGCATTCCTTCTGGAAGATGCGAGTATCAAAGAAGTGATTTCTCCATATTATATGGGTAGGATCGTTGATTTTGTTTCCTTCATTGAGAAATATCCGTTTAAACCAAGTGTACTTGACCGGGAATGGAAATTCCGCCTGGTCGATCCGATCATGGAATGTAATCAGGGAAATTTCCATCTGATAATCTCAAGGGATGGTCATGGACAGGTTATGCGGATCATGGAGCCATGCGAAGATACGATCAATATTCAGACAATGACCACTATGCTGATGGGCTACAAACGTCCGGAATATCTTGCAAAGATTGGACGTATTCAGGCAGCAGAGTGGACGATTGATATGCTTGAGGATGCGATCGAGCAGCAGACTCCGTATATATCAGATTATTTTTAAAATATTTGAGGAACTCTTGACAATAGTATGTGTGCGTGTTATATTACATATAGAACAAAAAGAGATGGACAGGGGATGCGGTGAAAATAACTGCATCTCCTTTTTAGCAATGTGAACCGGAGGTGGCATTATGGCTAAGAGAGATTATTATGAAGTCCTTGGAGTCGGAAGAGATGCCGATGCCAAGGCGATCAAACGTGCATACAGAAAACTTGCAAAAAAATATCATCCGGATATGAATCCTGGTGATAAACAGGCAGAACAGAAATTTAAAGAAGTTACAGAAGCTTACAATGTATTAAGTGATACAGAAAAGAAGAAATTATACGATCAGTATGGTTTTGCCGCATTTGAAGAGGGCAGTGGAAATCCATATGGAGCCGGTGGACAGAATGGGGCCGGAGGCGGTTTTCATGGAGGCTTTGGAGGATTTGACTTTGGTCAGGGCGGCAATGGTTATCATGAGTATCATTTTGAAAATAGTAATATGGGTGATATGGGAGATATTTTCGGAGATATCTTTGGAAATATGTTCCATGGTCAGAAAAACAGTGGATACAGTCGTCAGAGCAGTGGATTTGGCGGACAGGGCTTTCACAGTGGTTTCGGAGGAAGCGGATTTGGAGGGCATACCCAGGAAAAAGGCAGTGACCTCAGGTCTGAAGTAAGTATCAGCTTTGAAGATGCTGCATTTGGATGCGATAAAATGATCCGTCTTTCGAATCCGTCAGGAAGCGGTTCCCAGACACTGCAGGTACATGTTCCGGCAGGTATCGAAAATGGCAAGAGCATCCGTCTGAAGGGAAAAGGAAATCCTGGATTTAACGGAGGAGAAGCCGGAGATCTTTTGTTGAAAGTAAATATTCAGCCAAAGCCAGGATACGAACGGAATGGTATGGATGTCTATACAACAACAGAAATTCCATTCACAACAGCTGTTTTGGGCGGCGAGGCAAAAGTCTCTACATTGTACGGTGATGTGATCTGCCGTATTCCGGAAGGTGCTCAGACAGGAAGGAAGATCCGTCTGAAGGGCAAAGGTATCGTTTCGATGAAAAATCCATCTGTTCATGGTGATCAGTATGTGACGATTCGAATTCAGGTGCCACAGAACCTCAGCCCGGAAGCAAAAGAAAAGTTAAGAGAATTTCAGCAGGTCTGCAGAAATGATGAACGGAAAAGAAGAGGAAGCGTAGCATAAAGACGCTTCCTTTTTAAAATTATTTATAAAACAACTATGAAATTTTTGTAAAACTGTCCATTTTCGGCATTTTGTGCATTGATTATTTGATAGGATAGAGATATCATAAGCTACAGAAAAAACAGAAATCCAATGACAGCAGAGTTTTGCTATGAACAGTAACAGACAGGCTGAGCCGGAAAGGATGGATATTTTGAATTATCTGAAACAATCAAAGCATTTGTGGATCATACCTGCTTATGGAATTTTTTATATGATCTCGTTTATGCTGATGGAGCAGAGCGATGTAAAAATACATATGATTCATTCATTAGCTGATGATAAGATTCCGTTTTGCCCGTATTTTATTATTCCATATGTACTCTGGTACTTTTTCCTGATCGGAACAGTGATTTATTTTGCGGTATTCTGCCCGAGCAAAAAAGAATATTATCAATATCTTGGAACTCTGGGTGTAGGTATGACACTGTTTCTGCTGATCTCTTATGTATATCCG
>OCPT01001268.1_pt1 | contig 15146 bp, 12 predicted proteins | sample 1538741 | NCBI WGS metagenome assembly OCPT01 (sample SAMN04571723, study PRJEB22368) | human gut metagenome | biome: human gut; material: stool | host: Homo sapiens | place: Luxembourg | collected 2012-12-06 | reverse complement strand
CACGTTTCGGACTTGCAGATGCAGGTAACATTTACGGACGTCTTACAAACCCGACAGAGGATGTATTCGAGAAGAGGATCGCAGCACTTGAGGGTGGCTCCGCAGCACTTGCAGTAGCATCCGGTGCAGCAGCTATCACATACACGATCGAGAATCTTGCACAGCAGGGAGATCACATTGTAGCAGCCAAAAATATTTACGGCGGTACAACAAACCTTCTGGAGCATACGCTTCCGGCATACGGAATCACAACAACATTTGTTGATGTATTCAATCTCGAGGAAGTGGAGAATGCAATCCAGGAGAACACAAAAGCTGTTTATATTGAGACTCTTGGAAACCCAAATTCTGATGTTGTAGATATTGAGGCTCTTGCAAAAATCGCTCACAAACATAAAATTCCGCTTGTTGTAGATAATACATTTGCAACACCATACCTCGTAAGACCGATCGAGTACGGCGCAGATATCGTTGTTCATTCCGCAACAAAATTCATCGGTGGCCACGGAACTACTATTGGTGGTGTGATCGTAGAGAGTGGTAAGTTCGACTGGGAGGCATCCGGCAAATTTGCATCTCTTACAGAGCCAAACCCAAGCTATCATGGCGTAAGCTTCACAAAAGCATGCGGACCGGCTGCATTTGTTACAAAGATCCGTGCGATCCTTCTTCGTGACACAGGAGCAACAATTTCTCCGGTGAGCTCCTTTATCTTCCTTCAGGGACTTGAGACACTGTCTCTCCGTGTAGAGCGTCATGTTGAGAACGCACTGAAGGTTGTACAGTATCTGAATGATCATCCGCAGGTAGAGAAGGTTCATCATCCGTCTGTATCCACAGATCCAAGCCAGCAGGAGCTTTATAAGAAATATTTCCCTAACGGCGGCGGTTCCATCTTTACATTTGAGATCAAGGGAGATGCACAGAAGGCAAAGGATTTCATTGATAACCTTGAGCTGTTCTCACTTCTTGCAAACGTTGCAGATGTGAAATCCCTTGTTATCCATCCGGCTACTACAACACACAGCCAGTGCACAGAGGAAGAGCTTCTTGATCAGGGAATCAAGCCAAATACGATCCGTCTTTCCATCGGAACTGAGAATATCGATGATATCATCCAGGATCTTGATGAGGCATTCAAGGCTGTCCAGTAAATAAGACAATTAAATAAGAAGAACACTTTCTGAAATCAATAGCACAGAAAAATCTGCTCCGGAACATATGAGAACATAGTCCCGGGGCAGATTTTTTGTGTGCTTATCTGGAGAATTCAAAAGTGGGAAGATCCGTGTCGATGGCACTGAGGATGCATGGATCATGTGCGATTTTTTTCAGGCGGATCCTGATGCTACGAGTTCTTCTAATGTTCCGAAGGTATATCCCATCTCTTCCCATTTTGTCAGCAGCTCATCCAGAATAGAAGCATTGGTGGAAGAGGTGCTGTGCAGCAGCACGATGGCACCCGGATGGATCCGTCCCAGAAGCTTTTCAAAAGCTTCTTCTTTCGAAGGCTGCTTATCCTGATACCAGTCCACATAAGCCAGACTCCAGAAAAAGGTGTGGTATCCCATCTCTTTTGCCATCTCTAAATTTTCCACGCTGTAAATGCCCTGGGGCGGGCGATAAAATTTTGTCATTTCTTTTCCGGTGGCTTCCTTATAAAGAACCTCCACATCCTCAAGCTGCTTCTGAAAGGCTTCCTTTGTGGAGATGCCGGACATATCCGGGTGTGTCATGGTGTGGTTGCCTATGGTATGGCCTGCATCTACGATCTCACGGATCAGTTCCGGTTTTTCACGGATCAGAGTCCCCACAACAAAAAATGTGGCATGTACCTGATGCTTATGTAAGGCATTCAGAATGGCAGGCATATTTCCATTGTCATAGCCTGCGTCAAAGGTAAGATAGATTTTTTTCTCATCGCTATCGGCTGCATACCAGGCATTGTATTTTTTTAATTCTTCCATAGAAGCATTTCCTGTGGGCCGTTTGCCTTCTTCCTGAAAACCGAGCCCCCAGTTTTCATTTTGGAATGTCATAGAAGCAGAAGAGGTCTGGCTGTTTTCGGCAGAATTCGGATGGGATCGTGGGTCGGAAGTAAAATGAGAATAGATCTTTCCTACAAGACTGCCAAGAGCAAAAGCCATGACAAAGAAAAAAATAAGACGGTAGATGTGTTTTTGTTTCATGGGAACCTCAGAGAAAATGGAGTTATTAATATGTTTATGAACACGAAGAAGAAGATATGAAAGCAGAAGATCATGAGATCATGTCTGTGAGACAGAGGTCAAAATAAGCAAAAAATAAGAGTCATCAGCGATTGATTTCTTCTGCCGATGACTCTTTTAATTTTCATTATCCAATGGAATATACCTCTCATTTCTTAGATTTAAAACTTATACGGAATTAAAATTTACGTTCTCGGTGGTCCGTACCTCCTTGTTTTAATTATGATGGAAAATCTTTAAATCTTCTGGTGGACTGTACCTCTCTTTCTTAGATTATGGGAAGTAAGTTATGTTTTCGGTGGGTTCACGCTCCTTTTTGGATTTAGTTTTTGTTTTCCGTTTGTTTTATTTGATGGTTAAACTATAACAGATAAAATAGAAAATGTCAATACTAAATTTAAAAAATAATAAAGATAAGCATAAAAAGAAAAATAATAAAAATAAAAGAACTGAAAAATCAGACAATATCAAGGCCGGATAAAAGGTATAGACCCAACCCTTTTCGGACAAGCTACCCTCATGAACATAAGAAGAAAATCAGAAAGTGCAGGAGATCATAAACAGTATTATTATTTTCAAGGAGGGAAAAACTTATGCTACGTTATCTGCCTGTTCGAAAAGTTCATGCAAGACAGGTCCTTGATTCCAGGGGGAATCCTACAGTGGAAGCGGAAGTGACGGTAGGTGAAGGAATTGTGGGGATTAATGGATACACAGGAAGAGCCATGGTGCCGTCCGGAGCATCCACAGGTAAATTTGAGGCTGTGGAGCTGCGGGACGGAAACCGGGAGGAATATCTGGGACAGAGTGTGAAAAAAGCAGTGGAAAATATCAATACACGTCTGGCAGATGCCATTATCGGAGAGAATGCCCTGAACCAGGCATGGATCGATCATCTTTTGATCGAAACCGACGGAACGGAGAACAAAAGCAGTGCAGGAGCCAATGCCACGCTGGCAGTATCTCTGGCAGCAGCCCGTGCAGCAGCCGGGGCCCTTCGGCTTCCTCTTTATCAGTATCTGGGCGGCTGTCATACCCTGCAGCTCCCTGTGCCGATGATGAATATTTTAAACGGGGGAAAGCATGCGGACAATACGGTAGATCTTCAGGAGTTTATGATCATGCCAACAGGAGCTTGCTGTCTGGAAAAGGGTATCCGCATGTGTGCGGAAGTCTACCAGCACTTAAAGCTTCTTCTCCGGGAAAAAGGACTCTCCACAGCGGTTGGAGATGAAGGCGGCTTTGCTCCGGATCTTTCTGATTCGGAGGAAGTGCTTACCCTGATCGTCCATGCCATAGAAAAAGCAGGATATAAATCAGGAGAGGAGATCACTATTGCCATTGATGCAGCCTCCAGCGAGCTTTATGATGAGGAAAAGGGTGTGTACTTTTTCCCTGGGGAGAGCCGCATGAAAGGAGAAAAGATCTACCGGGATGCCGGTGAGATGACAGCGTATTATGAAAAATTGGTGGAAAAATTTCCCATTGTTTCCATTGAAGACGGTCTCTGGGAGGATGACTGGGAAGGCTGGAAATATCTGACGGAACACCTGGGGAAAAAGATCCAGCTGGTAGGCGACGATCTGTTTGTCACCAATATCAAACGGCTGCACTGTGGCATCGGACTTGATGTTGCCAATGCTATCCTTATTAAAGTAAACCAGATCGGAACTCTCACGGAAACTCTGGATGCGGTGGAGATGGCTCAGCATGCCGGGTATCGTGCAGTGATCTCTCACAGGTCCGGGGAAACAGAGGATTCCTTTATCGCAGATCTTGCAGTTGCCTGTGGGGCAGGACAGATCAAAACAGGCGCACCCTGCCGTTCGGACCGGAACGCCAAGTATAACCAGCTTCTGCGGATCCACGAACAGCTCGGAGCTCTTGGAAGATATAAAGATCCTTTTGTAAAAAAATCTCAGAAAAAGCCCTGCATAAAATAAACGGAAAATGGTTGAAATCCCGGTTTAGCTATGGTAAAATAACCTCTAGTTGATTAGGAGGTGTAACCGCGTGAACATTTTGAAGATTATTCTGACTGTAATTTATGCAATAGATTGTATCGCTCTGACTGTTGTCGTACTGATGCAGGAGGGCAAGCAGCAGGGTCTTGGCTCTATCGCCGGAGTAGCTGATACTTACTGGGGTAAGAATAAGGGCCGTTCCATGGAAGGTGGTCTTGTAAGAGGTACCATTATCATGGGAGTTATTTTCTTTGTACTGTCAATCGTACTGAACATTATCTGATCTGCCAGGGGCAGAACAGAAGTTGGTAACACTCTTGCTGCGTTAGCATGCAGAAGAAACTCGGATGGGGACTTCTTTTGTTAATCAGCAGGAGTGTTTTTGCGTTGATACAGGGGCACGGGTGAGCCTTCCTCCGGAAGGATAACAGGGTAAAAATGAAATATAAATATGAAACAGGAGAAAATGTGAAAAGATCGAAAAATTTTGAAAAAAGAAAAAAGTTTATAATGGAGCTTCTGGGAGATCCGCTGTATAAGCCCATGCGTCTGCGTGAGATCGCATCTCTTCTTCAGCTGGATAAGAGTGAGAAAAAAGAGCTTTTTGACGTGCTGGACGAGCTTTGCGCCCAGGGCAAGGCTGAAGTAGATAATAAAGGAAGATACAGCAAAGTTTCCGGCAAGCGCAGAGACAGACGAAAGAATAAAGAAGCTCTGAAGGCAGAAAAGCCGGAGCGTGGCCGTAAGGGAAGAGAACGCAGAGAGAAGAATCATGAGGAATATCGTTTCTCCGAGAAGGACGGAACCATCATGGAGGGAACTTTTATTGGCCATTACAAGGGCTTTGGCTTTGTGGAAGTGGAGGGTCAGGAACAGGATATTTTTATTCCGGAAAATGACACGGGAAGCGCCATGCATCAGGATAAGGTGCAGATTCTTGTACGGAACGGACATAAAGAGGGAAAACGTCAGGAAGGCGTTGTGCTGAAGGTTCTGGAAAGGGGAATGCCTTCGATCGTGGGAACATACCAGAGCAGCCGTGATTATGGCTTTGTGATCAGTGATAACCCCAAATTTTCCAAAGATATCTTTATTTCCAGAAAAAACTCCATGGGAGCAAAGGACGGAGACAAGGTAGTTGCAGAGATCACAGATTACGGATCCAGAAACCGGAAGCCGGAAGGAAAGATCACAGAGGTGCTGGGAAACTTACGTTCACCTGGAACAGATATCCTTGCTATTGTGAAGAGCTTTAACATACCAAGTGTATTTCCTGACAAAGTACTTCGTCAGGCTGACCGTGTGCCGGATCATGTACAGGAAGCGGATCTGGATGGAAGACTGGATCTCAGAAATCTTGTTACAGTTACCATTGACGGTGAGGATGCAAAGGACCTGGATGATGCCATTTCCCTGACAAAGGAGGATGGAATCTACCATCTGGGTGTGCACATCGCAGACGTGAGCAACTATGTTCAGGGCGGCAGTGCCCTTGACAGAGAGGCACTGAAGCGCGGAACCTCCGTCTATCTTGCAGACCGTGTCATTCCCATGCTCCCGGAGCGGCTTTCCAACGGTATCTGTTCTCTGAACCAGGGACAGGACCGTCTGACCTTAAGCTGTCTGATGGATGTTAATGAAAAAGGAAAGGTGATTTCCCATAAGATCGCAGAAACCGTGATCCGTGTAGATGAACGTATGTGTTACACAGATGTGAAAAATATTCTGGAAGATACTGATGAGGTGGCGAAGAAACGCTATGAAGCTCTGATCCCCATGTTTTTCTTGATGAAAGAGCTTTCCGGGATCCTGCGCAGCCGCCGTCATACAAGAGGTTCCATTGATTTTGATTTTCCGGAAAGTAAGATCATCCTGAATGCGGCAGGAAGAGCTATTGATGTGCAGCCTTATGAAGCCAATGTGGCAACCAGGATCATTGAAGATTTTATGCTTCTTGCCAATGAAACCGTGGCACAGGAATACTGTACCGGAGATTATCCCTTTGTATACAGAACGCATGAAAATCCGGATCCGGAAAAGATTGAAAGTCTTTTGATGCTTCTTCATAATGAAGGAGTCAACATACAGAAATCCGGACAGGAGATCACGCCTGGTGAGATCCAGGAGATCCTGGAAAGTATTGAGGGAATGCCCAATGAGGCACAGATCAGCCGCCTGACCTTGCGTACCATGAAACAGGCAAAATATACTACGGAATGCAGCGGACATTTCGGACTTGCAGCGAAGTATTACTGCCACTTTACTTCTCCGATCCGAAGATATCCGGATCTTCAGATCCACAGGATCATCCATGACCGTCTGAGAGGCAGACTGGTAAGGGAAGGACGTACCGAGCATTACAAGGAGATCCTGGATGAAGTGGCGCGCCAGTCCAGTGTGTGCGAACGGCGTGCAGACGAAGCGGAAAGAGAATCCGATAAGCTGAAGAAAGCAGAGTATATGTCCTATCATCTCGGAGAGGAGTATGAGGGGATCATCTCCGGCGTTACAGGATGGGGACTTTATGTGGAGCTTCCGAATACCGTAGAAGGACTGATCCATATCAATACATTACGAGATGACTATTATGTATTTGACCAGGATGCATATGAACTGCGGGGCGACATGACAGGAAAGATCTTCCGTCTTGGGCAGAAGGTCCGTGTCCGTGTGGCAGATGCGGATAAAATGCTGAAAACCGTGGATTTTGTCCTGGCTGAGGAAGACTGAGGGAGCGCAAAATGGCAAAAAAAACAGGAATGAAACTGATCGCAAATAATAAAAAGGCTTTTCATGATTATTTTATCGAGGATACTTATGAGGCCGGGATCGCACTTGCAGGAACCGAGGTGAAATCCTTACGTTCCGGTAAATGCAGCATCAAGGAGGCCTTTGTCCGTGTGGAAAACGGAGAAGTTTATGTATATGGAATGCATATCACTCCTTATGAGAAAGGAAACATTTTTAACAAAGATCCTCTTCGTGTGCGTAAGCTTTTGCTGCATCGCTACGAGATCAATAAGATCGAAGCTAAATTAAAGGAAAAAGGACTGACTTTGGTACCACTGAAGGTTTATTTCAAGGACAGCCTGGTAAAAATAGAGATTGGCATGGCACGTGGTAAAAAGCTTTATGACAAGCGCCAGGATATTGCAAAGAAGGATCAGAGAAGAGAAGCGGAGCGAGACTTTAAAGTAAAAAATCTTTATTGATCGGCTGGTTTCAACTGAAAAAGTAAAAGTATGATAAAATGCGGGGAATGAGAAATGACAGAGGTACAGGAAAGACGTAAAAAAACGGTAGAAGCATCAATGACGGAGCAGGTTCATCTGATCATGCAGCAGCATCTGAACGGAGGCGGAAGACTTTTTGGCGGAGCACTGATGCAGTGGCTGGATGAGGTTGCCGGAGTGGTAGCTATGCGTCATGCGGAGACATATCGGGTGGTAACTGCGGCAGTGGACAATCTTCAGTTCAAGCATGCGATCTATGAGGGAGAGATCGTAGTACTTAAGGGATATGTGACTTATGTGGGAAGAACTTCCATGGAGGTCGAGATCGATACGTATGTGGAACAGCCGGATGGCATGCGTCATACTGTAAACCGGGCATTTTTTGTGATGGTGGCTGTAGATGAAGACCAGAAACCGATCCAGGTGCCGGAACTGATCATTACCACAGAAGCGGAAAAAGCCCGGAATGAAGCTGCGAAAATGCGCCGTGATATGCGCAGACAGCGAAGGGAAAACGGGTTCTGACCTCAGCTGTTCCAATTTTTGACATAGTTTAAAATATCTAAAGATTCTGTGAAATTCAGAACGGTCAGGTTGACAAGAAAGTGATACTCTGTAATAATAGAAAAGGAAAACCTGACAGCGAATAGGACCATTTTATATGGAGGAGATATAATGAAAAAACGTTATTTGATTCTTGCCGGAATTCTTGCAGCGAGCATGCTTGCAGCCGGTTGCGGAAAGAAGAACTCTGTGGCACCGGAGCAGAAGGTGGAGGCAACGGCAACCCCGACGGTAACGGAAGCTGCGAAAACGGATGTGGTGGAGATGCAGACCTCTACGGATGAAACAGCAAATATCAAGAACGTAATGGGAACCAAGAGTGAGACCACTACCAGTATTGTATTTACCAATAAGATGAACTCCACGATTTCTGCAATTTATGTCCGTCCTACCAGAGATGATGGCGATGACAGTGATGAGACCTGGGGAAGCGATCTTGTAAATAGTAAATTCACACTGGCTTCCAACGACAAGGCTGTTTATTATATGGAGAAGAGCCAGAAGGACGATAACGGAGATACAGCAACAAGCTTTGATGTAAGGATCACATTTTCTGACGAAGAGCAGAATGAATGTTTCTTCCGCCAGCTGCCGCTTCTGACGATCTCACAGCTGAGTCTTTGTATGGATGGTGAGGGTGAAGACGGAATCCCATATGCTACATATCTGGCGAGCGGAAGCACCAAGGAGGTGTCTACCTTGAAGGATGTAAAGGCAAGGCTTGGCATTGAGGATGACAGTGAAAGTGACAGTGACAGTACAGATTCTTCAGACAGTACGGCTGTGACTCCGACTCCGGAGAGTTCTGATGATAATGGAGACAGTACAGACAGCAGTTCGTCCGGCAGTTCGGACTCCACATCCACACCGGATCCAACATCTGCACCAGCTTCCTCTGATTCTTCCGATGCACCGGATCCTACGGAAGCACCATCCGGCGAGGATGATCCGGCATCTGTAGCAGCAAGATATATCGGTCAGTCCATGTCTGAGCTTGAGAATGCATGCGGCAGCCCAAATGGCAGTGATTATGAGGACGAACCGGAGTCCGGTAAGACAGGTTATTATTATTATGATACGTTTACGGTATCTACAACTTTTGACAATGACGGCAATGAAGTTGTATCCGGCGTATGGTAAAGGAGAATAAACATATGAAAAGAGTGTTACTGAAATTAAGCGGAGAGGCTCTTGCAGGAGAGCAGAAGAGAGGCTTTGATGAAGCAACTGTTACAGAGGTTGCCAAACAGATCAAGACGATCGTGGATGAAGGACTTCAGGTTGGTATCGTGATCGGAGGTGGAAATTTCTGGAGAGGACGTACCAGCGGAGCCATGGACAGAAGCAAGGCGGATCAGATCGGCATGCTTGCTACTATCATGAACTGTATCTATGTGTCTGACATCTGCAGATATGTGGGACTTAAGACAGAGGTGTTTACCCCGTTTGTATGTGGTGCATTTACCACACTTTATTCCAAGGATGCTGTAGAAGAGAGCTTCGCAGAAGGAAAGGTTGTATTCTTTGCAGGTGGTACCGGCCATCCGTATTTCTCTACAGATACAGCTACTGTACTTCGTGCTGTTGAGATCGGCGCAGATGCCATTCTTCTTGCCAAGGCTGTTGATGGAATCTATGACAGTGATCCGAAGGTAAATCCGGATGCCAAGAAGTATGATGAGATTTCCATCGATGAAGTAGTTGCAAAGAAGCTGGCAGCTATGGATCTTACCGCTTCCATCATGTGTATGGAGCAGAAGATGCCGATGCTGGTATTCGGTCTTGATGAAAAGGACAGCATCGTCAATACCGTACATGGCAAGTTCTCCGGAACAAAGGTAACCGTGTGATCAAAAGGGAATAATAAAAAAAACCATACAGGGAGATATGTGAAATGGATGAGAGAATTCAGGTATACGAAACAAAAATGGGAAAAACACTGAATGCTTTGGAGAGTGAGCTGACAACCATCAGAGCCGGCCGTGCAAACCCGCATATTCTTGACAAACTTACCGTAGATTATTATGGAGCACCGACTCCGCTCCAGCAGGTTGCAAACATTTCTGTACCGGAGGCACGTATGATCCAGATCCAGCCGTGGGAATCCAGCATGATCAAAGCGATCGAGAAAGCGATCCTTTGCTCTGATCTGGGATTAAACCCGAGCAACGATGGAAAAATGATCCGTCTTGTTTTCCCGGAGCTTACCGAGGAGCGTCGTAAAGAGCTGGTGAAGGACGTTAAGAAAAAAGGCGAGGGTGCCAAGGTTGCAGTAAGAAATATCCGTCGTGATGCCAACGATGCATTTAAGAAACTTGCAAAACAGGATGTTTCTGAGGATGAGATCAAAGAGCTTGAGGATCAGATCCAGAAACTTACAGATAAGTACATCAAGGAAGTTGACAAGGCGATCGAGAACAAGTCTAAAGAGATTCTGACTGTATAATTGTAAGAAATACGAGGATAGAGAGGGCTTCTTTGAAGAAGCTCTCTTTCTGTATGGAGGAGATTTATGAACGTACCAAATCATATCGCGATCATTCTGGACGGAAACGGACGTTGGGCAAAAGAACGAGGAATGCCGAGAACCTACGGACATGTAAAGGGATGCGCCAATCTTGAAAACATTTGTTATGATATCAAAGACCTTGGGGTGAAATATCTTACGGTTTACGCTTTTTCCACAGAAAACTGGAAACGCTCCAGAGAAGAAGTGGAAGCACTGATGAAACTGTTCCGCGGTTATCTTAAGAAATGTATCAAGATTTCCAAGAAAAATAATATGAAGATGAAAGTCATCGGAGATGTTACTGCCTTTGCACCGGATATCCAGCAGAGTGTCCGGGAACTGGAGGAATATTCCAAAGATTTTGACGGTATTTATTTTCAGCTGGCATTAAATTACGGAAGCCGTGATGAGATCCGCCGTGGAATGCAGAAGATGGCACAGGATGTAAAAGACGGAAAAGTTGAGCCGGATGGCATTACAGAAGATACGATTGAGAGCTATCTGGATACTGCAGGTGTACCGGATCCGGATCTTTTGATCCGCACAAGCGGTGAGCAGCGGCTTTCCAATTTCCTGCTTTGGCAGCTTGCCTATTCCGAGTTTTATTTTACACCGGTTGCATGGCCGGATTTCAATAAAGAAGAGCTGATCAAAGCCATCGAGAAATACAATCAGAGAGACAGACGCTACGGTGGCGTCAAGGAGGAGTAGATCATGTTTAAGACAAGACTGATAAGTGGTATCGTCCTTGTCATTATTGCCCTGGCAACTATCATTTCCGGAAGCTGGATCTTATTTTTTACACTTCTGGCTGTTTCACTGATCGGAATGAGAGAGCTTTACAAGGTAATGAAGGTAAGCGATGAGCATGTTACTGTGCTGGAACTTGTAGGATATCTTGGAGCAGTGCTTTATTATATTGCCATGAAAGCTGATTTTGGAAATTACGGAACAATGGCGATCATCATCAGTATGATCCTGATCCTGTTTGTTTATGTATTCGGTTATCCGAAATACCATGCAGAACAGGTGATGGCAGCATTTTTTGGAGTTGTATATGTTGCTGTGATGCTTTCCTTTATCTATCTTACCAGAAGCCTTCCGGACGGAAAATTCCTGGTATGGCTGATATTCCTGTGCTCCTGGGGATGTGACACCTGTGCTTACTGTGTGGGAATGCTTATCGGAAAGCATAAAATGGCGCCGGTTTTAAGCCCGAAGAAATCCATCGAGGGAGCTGTAGGAGGCGTTGCGGGAGCGGCGCTTCTTGGAGTGATCTATGCAGCAGCAACACAGGGAAAAATGGCTGAGTATGCCTTGATCTGCGCAGTTGGAGCTCTGATCTCCATGGTGGGTGATCTGGCTGCATCTGCGATCAAAAGAAACCAGAACATCAAGGACTATGGAAAGCTGATCCCGGGCCATGGAGGAATCCTGGACCGTTTTGACAGTGTGATCATCACAGCCCCTGTTATTTACTATCTTGCAAAAATGATTCTTGGAATTTAGGAGACATTAAAATGAAGAATATTGCAATCTTAGGTTCTACCGGCTCCATCGGGACCCAGACACTGGATGTGGCAAGAAAAAACGAAGACCTTCGGGTTGTTGCAGTCAGTGCAGGCAAAAGTGTGGAGAAGCTGGAAGAGCAGATCCGTGAGTTTCATCCGCTTCTGGCAGCAGTCTGGGATGAAGAAGCAGCCCGGGATCTGAAAACGCGTATTGCGGACACAGATACAAAGGTAGTCAGCGGAATGGAGGGACTTCTGGAACTTGCGTCCATGCCGGAATCAGAAATTCTTGTCACTGCGATCGTGGGAATGATCGGGATCCGTCCTACTATGGAGGGAATCCGTGCCGGAAAGGACATTGCCCTGGCAAATAAGGAAACCCTTGTCACAGCCGGTCATCTGATCATGCCCATGGCAAAGAAATATGGCGTATCTATCCTTCCGGTAGACAGTGAACACAGCGCTATTTTCCAGGCTATCCACGGAGAAGAAAACAAAGAGATCCACAAGCTTCTGATCACGGCATCCGGTGGTCCCTTCCGCGGACGTACCACAGAAGAGCTGCGAAGGGTCACTGTTGCAGATACTCTGAAGCATCCAAACTGGGTAATGGGACGAAAGATCACCGTAGATTCCGCAACCCTGGTAAACAAAGGGCTGGAAGTTATGGAAGCCAAATGGCTGTTTGACATGGATCTGGATCATATTCAGGTGGTGGTGCAGCCGCAGAGTATCATCCATTCCATGGTGGAGTTTAAGGATGGTGCGATCATGGCACAGCTTGGAACTCCGGATATGAGACTTCCGATCCAGTACGCTCTGTACTATCCGCACAGACGATATCTGGATGGAGACCGCCTTGATTTCACGAAGCTTTATGAGATCACATTTGAGGTTCCGGATATGGAGACATTCCGGGGACTTCCTATGGCAATCCAGGCATCCCGGGAGGGCGGAAGTATGCCGACTGTCTTTAATGCAGCCAATGAGCTTGCAGTAAAGAAATTCCTGGAGGAAAAGATCGGCTTTCTGGATATTTATGAGATTATTGCACAGTCTATGGAAAGACATAAAAAAATCGCACATCCGGATCTGGATGAGATCCTTTCTGTAGAGCAGGATACTTATCAGTGGATCGAAAGCAGGTGGTAAATTGAAATTTGTGATTGCTGTAATTATTTTCAGTGTTGTGATACTGATCCATGAGCTGGGACATTTTCTTCTGGCAAAAAAGAACCATATCGAGGTATTGGAATTTTCTCTTGGTATGGGACCCAGGATCATAAGTACGGTAAAGGGCGGCACACGTTATTCCGTGAAACTGTTTCCTCTTGGAGGTTCCTGCGCCATGGCCGGAGAGGATGCGGAAGATGACAGTCCGGGAACCTTTAATTCGGCTCCTGTGTGGGGCAGGATCGCAGTGGTTGCTGCCGGTCCGATATTTAATTTTCTGCTGGCATTTGTTTTGTCTGTGATCATTGTAGGCTGTATGGGCTATGATCCGGCAACCGTATTAGAAGTAACCCAAAATTCTGCTGCGGAAAAGGCAGGATTGAAAAAGGGTGATGTGATCACGGAATATCAGGGCTATCATATTGATCTGGGGAAAGATCTTTATGTATATTCGTATCTCAACGAACTGAAAGAGGGAGATACCATCCGGCTGAAAGTAAAACGTGATGGAAAGCAACAGGAGATTTCCTATAAACCAGATGTAAATGTGCGGTATCTTCTTGGCTTTAACCGTTCCGATGTAAATTCCATGACAGTGGAATCACTGATCAAGGGAATGCCACTGGAAGAGGCAGGTCTGGAAGCCGGCGATGTGATCACGAAGATCAACGGTGTGGAGGTTCCGGACGGAAATGCATATGAAAAATACATCGAGGAGCATCCGTTATCCAAGGAACCTGTGACGATCACCTATGAGCGTAACGGACTGGAATATGAGGCAGAGATAACACCAAGGGAATACAGAACACCGGTTTCCGGTTTCGGATATAACACATACAGTGAAAAGACTTCCGGCTTTAATGTTCTGAAATATGGTGCTGTGGAAGTGAAATACATGATCCGTACTACGATCTTAAGCCTGAAAGAGCTTGTGACCGGTCACCTTGGAATGAAAGACTTAAGTGGTCCTGTGGGTATTGCGGATGCCATTGGCGACACTTACGAACAGTCCAAGAGTGAGGGAACGCTGATGATCTGGATGAATTTGTTGAATATGGCAGTTCTTCTTTCTGCAAACCTGGGAGTGATGAACCTTCTTCCTCTTCCTGCGCTGGATGGAGGAAGGCTGGTATTTCTGGTGGCAGAAGCGATCCGGAGAAAACCGGTAAACCGTCAGGTAGAAGGCATGATCCATTTTGCAGGGCTGATGCTTTTGATGGCGTTGATGGTTATCGTTATGTATAATGATATTCTGAAGATATTCTGATATCTGGCGGAAGAAGGTAAATATCAAGTGTTACTGAGAACGGAGTGAACAATAACTATCAAGTGCTGTATGATCTGTGAGGAGATGATACAGCACTTTTTTTGTGCAGATATTTATTATATAATAAAGGCATCAGAGTAAAGGGGGGATATGTAAATTTGAAAAAGGATATTTTAATACTGGCGGCATTGATAGCAGTTGTTATAGCAGTTCCTTTTCTGGCTACAAAGGCAGAAGAGGCAATCCAGATTAAAAATGAGGAATTTAAGGAAAAACAGAACAGGGAATGTTATGAAAAAGCGGAAGAATGCATGGATGCAGGCAAATATGATGAGGCGATAGAGCTGCTGGAAAAACTTCCGGGATATTATGAGGATGTAGAATATATTATCCAATATGCAAAGTTTTGCGATGCTGTTCAGAATGGAGAAGGAATTGAGGAGCTGCATAAGCTTATATGGTATGTTCCAAAGGGAGATGAATACAGTAGCAAATATATAGAAGAAATGAGGAAGGCCCAGAAAGATACAGAAGAACAATACAAAAAATATATGGCACAGAAGGAAAAAGAAGAGGAAGAAAAAATGAGAAAGAAGGATGAGCCATATAAGGGAATGAAAGAAAAATACATAAACATTACGCTTATGGGAAGGGCAAAAGAGAAAAGAACAGAACATTACTGGCGGGACACACCGGG
>OCPT01001260.1_pt1 | contig 15200 bp, 14 predicted proteins | sample 1538741 | NCBI WGS metagenome assembly OCPT01 (sample SAMN04571723, study PRJEB22368) | human gut metagenome | biome: human gut; material: stool | host: Homo sapiens | place: Luxembourg | collected 2012-12-06 | reverse complement strand
TAACACTGGCAATCAAGTAGTTATATTTGTTTGGGCTAAATTGCGACAATCTCTATTATAGCCTGACACAGTTTATTTTACACTCTCTGTGTTTGAATAAACTATAGGGAGTTTTCGAACAATTCACGAACATACTTCAGAAGGAAGACAGGGTCAAACACCTTGCCATCTTTTTTTGTTGTGGTAGTGTAAACAGAGCCGTGACACAGTTCAGTTTACACTACCACTTCCTCCAGTTTGAACTATCCAAATTTTTCTACGAATTGCCCATTTTGGCAATTCTCTAAAGTCATAATTTAAAGAATCACAAGCAAATACAAAATTAAGCATTTCAACCACGTGGTTGAAATGCTCGCCTACATTTATCCTTTTTTAACTAGCAACCTAACCCGTTTTATCTGCAAGGTTTATTTACATTTACATTAGTGTCCCGATTTTAACGGGACACTAATGTAAATTCATTATTTTTCCTATTATATATTCTTCTTCTTCCGATTAAACCAATTGTACTGCAGAATGGCATGAAGGATATCGAAGCATGTTTCATTTACCTTATTCCTATCGCTCTATGGCATTACCTAATTTATTGCCATCAGCATCCTTCCAATCATCCCAGCCATTACTTGGTCGGCCGAGTATTATTCCACTTGCACCACTTGGACTGTCCATAGGCACATCGTGTTGAAGGATGATCTGCCCATTTTCCGTTTTGCAATGTTCATCAATGAAACTCTGACGTGCTGCAACAGATTTGAAACTTGGAACCACCTTACTTGCGATGATACAACCTTTCACGAGGACAAAATGTTTAGAGTTTCTGTCATAATAACCAATCCCCTTTGCAGGACGGTCTGTTACGTGAATATAGAACAGATGTTCTGATTGAGGCTTTGCTACTGGTGCATCAAAGATACCGCATCCATAGAAACGAGTGAGCAACTGTATATCACGGAAGAAGACTTCCATATCATTAACACGGTACGGTGCAATATTAGGCTTTCGTGGATTTGAGCTATTGAGCAAGGTAAACGATTCAACACTTTGTGCAGATTCTATGCCAAGATACTCTAAATATTTCACATCGTCTCCATATATCTTATGATTATCTGATATAAAAACGAGAGCTGTCTTCCAGAAATCCTTCTTCTGAACGTGGTCATTCTTACGATTGGAAAAATCGGTAGTTTGACCAATGTATGCTTCTGGCTTTAATGCATTGGGATCACCTAGCAAAATATAAAAAGCAGGTTGACCTGCTATGTCTGCTATATCGTTGGCTACATTAATTTTATCACGTGGAATAACGTAGAGGTGACAAGTAGAGTTTGCCCCCATATAGATATTCCTAACTCCTGATAGAGTTCCATCCATCAGTTCTGTGTGGATGGTGAAGGTATTCTTTGCTTTCATAACTTTGGCTCGACTCTTATAAGTTCTGTATAGTTTACTTCCAGTAACTCTGCAATTTTCATCAATGTTTCAAGTGATGGCTGTGAAGAGTTCGTACACCATTTACTAACTGTAGCGGCATTAACTCCTAAGGCAAAAGCAAGCCATTTATTGGTTTTCTTCTTCTCTGCCAACATAACCTTTATACGATTTAAATCTTTTTTACTTTCCATAAATATACATGTTTTTATGGCTACAAATTTAATGAATAGTCTTTAAAGATGATGCGTTTTTGTGCAATTTTACAAAAGATTATACTTGATTTATTGCTTTATTTTCATTTTATTTACCCATATCATCCAATCATGATAGTACAGCAAAGAGTGAGGTGAAGAGAAACTATGTACTTGGAACCCAAGATAACACTAAAGACGTCCTCGTTATCCCCTTGCTTACAAATAAAGTTAAATCAAGTTCGCCCTGCAAACAAAATCCATCTATAAAATCATTTTTTTGTATTTTTGCAGATATATTGCGCCAATATGGGCGTTGAGCATTGCTTATCCTCCTATATTACAGGCGCATCAATATCAAATGATTAGAGCATGAAGAAGATATTATTCCTACACGGATTCTTCGCTACGGGCAGCTGTCCAATGGCGAGAGCCTTGAAAGAGGCATTTGAGGGGACGGCGGTGGTGCTGACTCCCGACCTCCCTTTGCACCCCAAGGAGGCACTGAAAGAGATTCGCTCCATCATCGACCGCGAACAGCCCGACTTGCTTCTGGGCAACAGCTGCGGCTCTTTCCTCGCCCAGATGCTGGCTCCGGTGGTGGGCATTCCTGCCCTGCTGGGCAATCCGTATTTCATGATGACGGAATTTCTGAAGGAGCGCATCGGCGAGCATGAATACAAGGCGCCGAGAAGGGACGGATTTCAAGATGGCCGCGCTTTCGCTCGCACCATTCGGCAAGGATGTGGAGTTGGGATTTTAAAACCATAAGACGATGCACAAGAAATTCAAATACGGCATTCCTGCTATTCTGCTTATACAGTTTGCGCTGATGGCGTATTTGCACATGAATTAATAACAAAATAAATAACTAAGTATATGAGCATTAAAAAGAATGGGATATATTGGAAGGGCATCAAGCGCCGGATAGGGAAATTCTTTGAGAAGGTGCACGAATGTATACTTATCTTTACCGACTGGCTGGGGTAAGTGCACATAGTAAATAAAATACAAAACATTGATATAATCTGATGGAAACAGAAAGAATTTTACTTCGCTATTGGCAGGAATCTGATGCAGAGGCACTCTTCAAGTACGCCTCCGACCCTGATGTTGGACCACATGCAGGATGGCCTGCACATGAGTCTGTAGAGGAAAGTCGGGAGATAATCCGGACATTCTTCCATAATGACACGACATGGGCGATTGTGTTGAAAGAGACTGGCGAGGCTATCGGCTGCATCGGCTACTACACCCATGAAACCAGCAACATCCCTATCGGAGAAAACGACTGCGAGGTGGGCTATTGGGTAGGAAAGCCTTATTGGAACAAGGGAATCTGCACCGAAGCCTTGAAGCTGATGCTCGACTACAGCATCAACGAGAAGCATTTTGAAAACATCTGGGCAGACCATTTCACAGGCAATCCTGCATCGGGAAGAGTCATGGAGAAATGCGGTTTCTCAGACACGGGAATGCTGAACAGATGCAGCCAGCTTGTGGGTGGCGACAAGGATATGGTCAAGGTGTTTAAGTATAAAGGATAATAAACTACAATAAAGGTAATTTTTCAAGGCTCAGACCGGGAAGACTCCAAGCGAGTATCGCAAAACAGCGTAGATATAATGAAGCATATTTGCCCACCTCGCCTTTGAAATACCTGGCGAGAACACATCCAACGAGTGGCAGGAGGCTGTGAGCGATGAGGAATGACTGCAAGCAGGGAATCGTGCCAGTCCAGCTGATTCTGCAAGCCATCAAGATCTGAATGAGAGAGTTTCGGAGGTGCTATAAAGATGATTCTCTTAGGATTAGTCTTGCGAATAGCCGTAACACAATCGTCATAAAGGGAGTTGAGTTCTGCCACATCTTTTTTTACTTGATCCGAAGGCTAAATGATAATGATGCAGGCGGAATCTTACATGCTTAATACCTTGCTGTGCAAAACACTTAACTGTCGTTTCCGAATAAGCACATATTTATTTTTCTCACTTCTTCCCCACCAATCGACATCGATTTCCTTCTTCAGCATCTGCTGATAATTGCGTGGCGTAATGGCAGAAGGTTGGGCGTAAACGATCTATGCTATATTCATAAGCCTTTATCTTCATTCATCCTCTCCCCAATCATCAATGCTTTGTCTCATTGGGGCTTTGGCGCCATCCCATGAGCCGTTGATTCCTCCTGAGCCGTCTAAATAACTTTTGTTTCCACCATTTTCGACAGTGTGGGAACCTGAACCAGCCAGGATTACGGTGCTTTCTATTTTTATTTCGATTGTTTTAGGTGTAATGTATTTGGTTTTATTCATTTGTAGATTTTTGTTTTAGGATATTTGTTTTATTTGTCCTGCAAAGGTAGCAACAATGTTCTAAATATCGATATCATTATAAGAGGAAATGTCGGATATAACCTTCTTAAGGGAACGAAATCGCCCACAATTTTGTTTATATATGGTTTTTATTCTTTGCAACAGAACAGAATTAGTCATAAAAATTGTAAATTTGCATATGACAAAGCCCATGAACAAGGGAATTTATTTGAAAACCTCTCTGACTACAAGACTAACGATGAGTAAATGCAGGTAGAGCTTGTCATATCTGCATTTCGCATGGGGATGTTGGATAAGACAGATAGACATAACTCTTAATATTTTGCGTTTATGCAAGACACGAACATTCATACCGGCGTTTACGAACAGATTATCAACCGCCTCTTCAAACTGAAATTGAACGAAGTGGACGCTGGGCGATTTTATATAGGCAAGAAGCTGATTTCGAAGGATGATGCTGTAAATATTCTCAGCAAGTATCTGCAGCACCTTATCGAGGTGGCGTTTTCTGGGACGCCCGACGATCAGGATGCCGACAAATATACTGATTTTGTTAATTCTGTCATCAAGACTTTAGGCCGTGAATTTAACGTAGAAGACACAGAGCTCGACCTTATTGACGCTCAGAAAAGCATCCTGACAGCTATCGTAGACCGCACAAACTGCGAATATCCTGACATAGAGCAACACCTGAAGGCCATCACCCCTATAACATCTCTCAGCCGAAGCGCTTTGTTCTTCGGAGGCAGAGGTCCAGCCGACATGGAGAGCGAACTCAACCGTGAGATTCTCTGTGCTGACGAGTTATGTTGGGTGGTGTCGTTTATTAAGATCAGCGGACTTAATCTGCTTTGGAACAGCTTGCTGAAGTTCACAAGCGAGGGCAAGAAGTTGCGCGTCATCACAACCACCTACACAGGTGCTACAGATTACGACGCCATTGCACGATTGGCTTCCTTGCCAAACACGGAGATTAAGATTTCGTACGACGGAACGCAAGACCGCCTGCATGCCAAATCCTATATTTTCCTTCGCAACTCTGGTTTCCACACGGCTTATATCGGTTCAAGCAATCTCTCGCTTTACGCCTTGAAGGATGGCAAGGAATGGAATTTTAAGGCCACTCAGTTTGAGCTGCCACAGGTTATCGACGAGGTGCGCAATTCGTTTGAGGCTTATTGGTGCGACCCTACATTCGATGACTTCATTCCTGGCGTTAGCGACGAACGCTTGAAGAAGGCTTTAGGAACCGATTGGGAAACGCCGTTGCTCGATTTCTCGGCTCTCGACCTTATGCGTGCCAAGGACTATCAGCAGGAGATATTGGAGAAGTTGGATGTTGAGCGAAACGTGCACGGCCATTTCCGCAACCTTGTGGTGGCTGCCACGGGCACGGGAAAGACCGTTATTGCCGCTTTCGACTTCAAACGCTACCGCGAGGCTCATCCCGACTGCCGTTTTCTCTTCATCGCCCATCGCCAAGAAATACTTCGTCAGGCTATGCAGACCTTTCGCATAGTGCTCGAAGACCCCAACTTCGGAAGCGTATGGGACGGCAACAACGAGCCATCCAGCTATCAGAATGTCTTTGCAAGCAAGGACACGTTGCGCAACCGTTTGGACAGTCTGCAACTTACCGAGGACTTCTACGACTATATGGTTGTGGACGAGGTTCATCATATCGTGGCTCCAACCTACGTCAAGCTGATGACATATTTCAAGCCTCACATTCTGCTTGGTCTTACAGCAACGCCAGAACGTACAAACGAGCAGGAGGACATCACCATTTTCTTCGACGGACATATCTCTGCCGAAATACGCCTTCCTGCCGCATTGAATGCCGGATTGCTCGCTCCGTTCCATTATTATGGCATCCCGGATAATGTAGATCTGACGGAAGTGAAATGGAGCGGCCACGGCTACGACATCTCCGAACTGTCGCGTGTCTACACCCAGAACGACTTCCGTACAGGCCTCATCCTAAAGAAGATGCAAGAGTACATCGGAAACAGCCGACTTAACAAGGTTCGTGCACTTTGCTTCTGTGTAGACAAGGAGCACGCACGATTCATGAATGCCAAGTTCACGCTTGCCGGATTGCATACGGATGTGCTTACGAGCGACGACGACAACCACCATCGCGCCCTCGTCAAGAAGCAGCTTCAGGCTGGCACCATCAACTACCTCTTCGTTGTAGACCTATTCAACGAGGGTGTTGACATTCCTGAGGTCGACACCATTCTGTTCCTTCGTCCTACCGAGAGTGCCACGGTCTTCCTCCAGCAGTTTGGCCGAGGACTCCGTCTGCACAAGGGCAAAGACCATCTCACCGTACTCGACTTTGTAGGCCATTCGCGTGCCGAGTTCAGTTATAAGGACCGCTTTGAGGCTCTCATAGGCCGACATTCACGCAACATCAAGGAAGAGATTGAAGGAGGCTTCTCCAATGCACCTTTCGGCTGCAAGATAGTTTTGGAAGAAAAGGCCAAAGAGGAAATCCTTGCCAACATCGACGGTTATCTGCGCAGCCTCAACCGAAGCCGAATCGTCAAGGAAATAGCAGCCTACCACAAAGTTTGCAACGGCCAGTTCTCGCTGAAGGGATTCCTGGCTTACAGCCACATCCCTTTCCACAAAATCTATGGCAGCCTGACATGGGGCGAGATGTGCCAGATGGCTGGCGTCAGAAGCGACGTATCTTCACATTCGGCACAGATAAAGTTTGCTGTCACAAAGAAATGGCTCGCTACCGACTCGTTCTCTTACTTCTCCCAACTGCTGCAGTTCGTCGAGAGCGGTTTCCGTTGCGACACCCGTACTTTCTCCGAGCAGCAGAAGCGTTATGCCGTGATGCTCTATTACGACCTTTACGACAAAGCGGGCACCTATGACAGCATCGAGGAGATGTTTCGCGATTTAGCTTCCGACCAACTATTTATACAGGAGTTGCATGAGGTTGTCGATTATCTGCGAGACAGATGTTCGGCACCTGAGAAAACCGACAATTCGGTCTATAAGGAATGGAATCCGCTTCGTCTGCATGGCGTCTACTCAAAGGCACAGATACAGGCTGCGCTTGGACTCTCCACAATAGAGCGCAAATCGCCGTCGCGCGAAGGCGTCGAGCGTTTGAAGAGCATCAAACTTGAGGCGATGTACGTCGACATTATAAAGAAACGCGAAGAGGGTTCGATGACTGCCTATAAGGACTACGCCCAGAACCGTGAATTCTTCCATTGGGAAACGCAAAACCGAGTGCGCGAGGGCAGTCGCGAGGCCGAGGCTTATCGCAATGGCGAGAACAACATGCTCCTCTTCGTGCGCCAGCAAGTGGAGCATCCCGACTACGGTTGCCGTATGGGTTTCACCTATCTCGGACAGGTTACGATGAAGAGCATTGAAGGATCAAAACCAATGCAGATAGTGTGGCATCTGAATACCCCAATGTCGGAAACCACCTACGCTTTCGCAAGTCAATATAAAGCTATAGGATAATTATGAACACAGAAGAAAGAAAACATATAGAAGTGGTTGCCGCCGTTATCTGCGATGGCAACCGTATATTTGCCACACAAAGAGGTTATGGCGAATGGAAAGACTGGTGGGAGTTCCCCGGCGGAAAGATGGAGCCGGGCGAAACGCCCGAAGCAGCCCTGCAAAGAGAAATACGCGAGGAGCTGGCAACTGAAATCTCCGTGGAAAGCCTCCTCACCACAGTCAGCTACGACTACCCCAACTTCCACCTAACCATGCATTGCTATCTCTGCAAAGTGAAAAGCGGCAAGCTCACCCTACTCGAGCACGAATCCGCCAAATGGCTCACCCACGACGAACTAAACTCCGTCAAGTGGCTTCCGGCGGACGAAGAGGTGGTGGAGAAGATAAAGGGCTGATTTTAATCCAAGTACTCTTTTAAATCTTCCATGTTGTTTGTATTTTTAAATTGCTATAAATTACCTCTATGGCTTCAATAAGATATTATAGAGTGCTCTTATTTCTTGTTGTAGTTTGTAAAAACCTTCTGTCTTTTCCAGAGTAGACTCGTTCATATAGAGCCTTTTGTTGACTTCTATCATGACTGAATGATACTTCATTGGCACAGAAAAAGTTTTGCTGTTGGAAAAAGGTTCGTTAATACCTACCTTGTAGCCAAGAGATTCGAAATGATGGACAATGTTACCGATGACCACATTGTCTGGGCACGTAGCATCATCATTATATCCGATGCAGATGTCAATGTCCGGTGGGTTTGAGTTCAAGAGGTTAGGGATATTAGAGAAGCTATGGCAGTCAATCAATAGAGTATTTTCTCCCATGGCAAAGAGTTTTTTGGTGACTGCTGAATGATAATCCACATAGTGAATAAATGCCTCTTCCTTTAAACTGAAGGAGCGAAAAGTAAAGGAATATCTCCCTGTAGGAACCTTTCTGACATAGCTAATGCCAAGGCCATCCTTTTCTAATGGGTCATTTATCAGTCGTTCAACATCACAATACAGACGGCAATATGGAAATACAATAGGACCTATGTGCTCTGTTTCTTTTTGAGGCACAAACAATTCGTCTGTATAATAATCGATAAGGAGTTTCTCCTCATTATCCAAATCGTTAAAGGAATGATTCGAACCCGATGGAAATGATAATGATGAATGAGGGATATGAAGAAGTATGTTCTTGTAGCACCTCGGATTGTCAACACGCACTCTAAACGTTTTATGAATTGCTTCAAGTTTTTTCCAAAATTGTTCCATTTTTGTTGTTATTTAATTGTTAGACAATATAGTGGCAATTACCATGTGGGTCTAACGACAAGTAACAACACTTGCTGGAAGAGCATAAAAAAAATCCCTATATGCCTATGAAAGGACACATAAGGAAATCTACAGTCTCTGAGCTATAATGAGTTTTTTGGCGTATGCCCACATCTGCTTTCGCTCGCCACCGTGGCTCTTTGGAATGCTCTATTCCTAAAGCTCGGTTGGCACGCATTGCTGCGTTCTTGATGTAAATTTCCGAATGCTCAAATCATTGAGTTCTTCAATTCGGGTACAAAGATACTACTTTTCTATCATATTCTTCAATATTTATCTTAAAAATTGTGTCTCTGGCAAGAGTTTAGCTATTTGAAATAGCACACCAATCATCATCAATACAATTGAAAACAATCCGGTCAAACTTGCGGCCAATATCAAATCGCATCCGTTGAGAAATATGCAACACCAATTGTAGCAATTTCCTTCATTTTTCATTACCTTTGCGAATATAAATATAAAACAACATGCAGATATTATTAGCAAACGCCAAGATAATGTTCTGCAAGGCGGATAGGAAGCCGGTGTCTGCCCCACTCCTCCAGACCGTGGCAGTCACCTTGGCTGCGGAAATGGCAAGGATGGACGTGGAGGATTTGGCTCGACAGCTGAAAGACCGGCTGACGGACGAGCTAATTGACAGCGTGAAGGCGGATGACGGCATCCTCCTGCATCTCTCTACCGAGGAATATGAACATCTGTTCGACTGGAGAAGGGTATGCAAAGAAGTGACGGTCGTACAGCCTCTCTTCTATGTGCGGCAGAAAGACGGCAGACTGAAGATGCAGGCTGTATGGGCGAAATCGTGCCGCGGAGCTATGGTACGCTTCATTCTTAACAACCGCCTCGTCTCCCCCGAAGGACTTTCAGCTTTCTGCTACGAAGGCTTTGAATACGCTCCGCAATTAGGCGACGCAAGCAATCCGTATTTCGTAAGATAATTTAGTCTGCGTTATGCTGACCTTGCTGTTATGCAGATGATCAAGACAGATTATTAAACGTAACAACTACTCTTAAACTCTGTTTGAAGATAAAAATATGGGCATGGTCAACCATCACGGTAGTTCATGCCCATTAATGTCGATTATGATTTATTCAATAATTAATCACGTCTATTTTAGTTTCTTGTAACCGTAAACTGCGTTATTTCCCAACTGCTCTTCGATACGGATAAGTTGGTTGTACTTTGCCATACGGTCGGTACGGCTCATCGAACCAGTCTTGATTTGACCAGAGTTTGTTGCCACAGCGATATCAGCGATAGTGGTATCCTCTGTTTCACCTGAACGGTGTGATGTAACAGTTGTGTAGCCATGACGGTGAGCCATCTCGATAGCATCCAAAGTCTCGGTAAGCGAGCCAATCTGGTTCACCCTGATAAGAATAGAGTTGGCAGCACCCATCTTGATGCCCTTCTCCAAGAACTTCACGTTGGTAACAAAGAGGTCGTCACCAACCAGCTGGCAACGGTCGCCGATGGCAGCTGTAAGCTTCACCCAGTTATCCCAATCGTTCTCGTCAAGACCGTCCTCGATGGAATCGATAGGATATTTGGTGATGAGTTCTTCCAGAAACTTGATCTGCTCGGCAGCTGTGAGCTTCTTGCCGTTAGGATCTTTCTTCTTGCCGTCCTTCAGCTGGCGGTAGTCGTAGAACCACTCACCGTTCTCCTGAACAGCAAACTCGCTGGCAGCACAGTCCATTGCTATCTTCACATCCTTTCCCGGCTCATAACCGGCATCCTTGATTGCCTGGCAGATGCTCTCAAGCGCATCCTCTATACCATTGAGTGCAGGAGCGAAACCACCCTCGTCGCCGACAGCAGTAGAAAGTCCACGACTCTTCAGGAGCTTTGCCAAGGCATGGAACACCTCTGCACCCATACGGATGGCCTCTTTCTCATTAGGAGCACCGACAGGACGGATCATAAACTCCTGGAAGGCGATTGGCGCATCAGAGTGAGCACCACCGTTGATGATGTTCATCATAGGAACGGGAAGGGTGTAAGTGTTGCAACCACCGATATAGCGATACAACGGGATGTGGAGATACTCGGCTGCAGCATGAGCCACTGCAAGCGATACGCCAAGAATAGCATTGGCTCCCAGGTTTGACTTGGTCTTGGTGCCGTCCAACTCCAACATCTTATAGTCGATAGCACGCTGCTCCAAGGCAGAGAAACCGACCAAAGCCGGTGCAATCACGTTATTCACATTCTCTACAGCCTTTAATACTCCCTTGCCACAATAGCGGCTCTTGTCGCCATCACGAAGCTCCAAAGCCTCATTCTCACCTGTTGAGGCGCCAGACGGGACTGATGCGCGACCAACGATGCCAGACTTTAATGACACCTCAACCTCTACTGTAGGATTGCCACGAGAATCCAAGATCTCTCTTGCATGAACATTTTCGATAATCATAATACAATAATATCTTTATAATTATAAAACTTTTATATAAACCGCATGAACACAACTACCGGTCGTGTAAATACGATTCTTTTCCGAGTGCAAAAATAGTAATCATAAGAGAAACCACCAAATTCGGAGCCTCATCAAAAATAGGTATTTCACTAAAGATACCGGCAAGCAAATCGTGTTCTACAGCAATTCTAACGCTCTGTCGACATCTCTCTGAATGCAGTCCACACTATCGGAATTGTCACAACGAGAGAGATAAGGTCGCTCACAGCCTGGCAAATCTCCACTCCCAACAACCCGAAATAATGAGGAAGGATGATGATGAGAGGGATGAAAAACAATCCTTGACGCGAAGCTGCAAGTATGTTGGCACGTATTGTCTTACGGCACGTCTGCATCATCATGTTAGCCATCATCATGAAACTGCATGCCGGGAAGACTATCATCTGATAGCGCAGCGCCGGAATGCCTATGGCTATCACGTCGGGGTCGTTGCGGAACAAGGCTATCGCCTCCTCGCTGAAGACGATAAGTATAAGCGCCCAGAACAGCAGAAATGCAGCGCCAATCTTCGTGCTGAACCAAAAGCCCTCCTTCACCCTATCGTAGAGTTTGGCACCGTAGCAGAAGCCGCACATGGGCTGGAAGCCCTGACCTAAGCCAATAATGACGCTAAAAATGAACATGCCTATACGCGAGACGATACTCATGGCTGCGATGGCAGCGTCGCCGTAGTTGCCGGCTACGCTGTTGAGGGCTATGGTGCTGAGACTGGCAAGTCCCTGGCGCGATATGGAGGGTGTGCCTCCGGCGATTATTTCCTTCACAAATCTTCCCTCAAAGGAGATCTTGCGATGACTGTAATGAATCACTCCTTCCTTTCTACTCATCATGAGCAGAATGGCGAAGCCGCAAAACTGACCTATGACCGACGCCAATGCCGCTCCGCGAACGCCCATCGAGAATCCGAAGATGAAGAGCGGGTCGAGCAGACAGTTGATGATAGAGCCGCTGACCACTCCGTAAACCGAATACTTGGCGAAGCCCTGAAAGCGCATCTGGTTGTTGATGCAGAAGGTGCCCATGATAAAAGGCGTGCCCAGCAGACTGATGCCCAGATACTGACATGTATAAGGCAGAATGGTGGGTGTACTGCCCAGAAGAATGCTGATAGGTTCAAGGAAAAGCAAGCCTGTCATCATTATCACAACAGAAAACACCAATGTATAAAAAAGACCCGTACTTGCCATCGTCTCTGCATCCTCCGTCTTCTGAGCGCCAAGCTGTCGGGAGATATAGTTGCCCGAGCCGTTGCCGAAGAAGAAAGAGAACGCCTGTATGAAGAACATCACGCTGAACACTATACCTACTGCTGCTGTTGACTGCGTGTCTATCTGTCCTACAAAAAAAGTGTCAACCAGATTATACACGCTTGTCAACAACATAGATATGATTGTCGGCAAAGCCATTGCGCCTATCACTCGATGGACTGGCGCATGGGTAAGAAACTGATATTTTTCGTTCATATTGTTTACTTCATTGCTGTTTGTCTTCATAAAACTACTGCAAAGATAAGTACTTTCTATCAGCTAAAATACGATTTGTTTAGTATTTATTTCACTTTAAATTGTTTTTTCGCTTCATTGTTATTTGAGAGCGATACCACCACAGCCCTTGTTCCTCATCACTGTCTTGTAGACTCGGTTGAGATTCGCAGGACTAAGGACTTCCACCCGTTAGACAATGCTCGTGCCGAGCACACAAAACCCCCAACCGGCACAATCACCGGTTGGGGGCTGATAATAACGGAGTTATGATACACCTTTCTATCTCTTCACTCTCTTCACGCCGTCCACGATATAGATGCCGGCAGGGAGTTCGTTCCATTGCAGGGTCTGCTTCACGCCCGTCACGCTAAAGATACCTTGCTTGTGGGCAGGAACGTCGGTTGTGATGTTGCTGATGCCGTTAGTGACTGGCTCAATCACCACCTTGTCGGTGACCACCTCGCCGTTGAGAGCAACGCCGTGCACATTTGCATCGAAGGCAGCGCCAGTGGGCTGGGTGATGGAGCAGCCGTCAAGCACGAGGTTTTGAAGGTCGCAGACAGAACCCAAGCTGCCAGTTGCCTCAACGTATGCGTTGCGCAAGGTTAGTGTCTCACCACTAATGCCATCAAATCCTGCAACACCATATTCTCCTTCCGCATATATCTTGACGCCTTCAACTGTGAGTGACGTAAGTTTCATATATATTCCACAATTCTCACTGCTCTTCAATATTAAAGTTCCAGAACCACTAATGGTGGATGTTTTATCTATTTTAATGCATGAAGAACTTGACGTAATAATGTTATTGCCGACTAACACAATTTTCAAGCCCTTTACAGAACTATTCCAAATTCCACTATTGTCGGCTACATTAATAGTAACATCCTCCATAGTAAGGGTCTTAGTCTCAGGATTGTAGCTTATCTTTCCATCCACACCGTCAATGACGCTGAGGTCCTTGCAGTTCTTTTTTGTCACATTCACGCCGGCAATGTTGAAGCCATAGCTGACTGGCTCAATCACCACCTTGTCGGTGACCAACTCGCCGTTGAGCAACACGGAGTGATACTTTGCATCGAACTCAGCACCGCTTGGCTGGGTGATGGAGCAGCCGTCAAGAATGAGGTTTTCAAGGTCGCCGAAAGAACCCTTGCTGCCAGTTACCTCAACGTATGCGTTGCAAATAGTGAGCACATTACCAGATGTCTGAAATACTTGTCCGGCGATTCCCCATTCTCCTTCCGCATACAACTTGATACCTTCAACAGAGAGCGAAGAAGGCAGATATATTCCACAATTATTACTGCTCTTCAGTCTGAGAGTACCAGAACCACTAAAGGTGGATGTTTCGGATATCGAAATGCATGCTTCACTTGACGTAATAGTGTTATTGCCGACTAAATTAATCTTCAAGCCCTTTATACCTCTATTCCAAATTCCAACTTTTTCGCCAGTTATGTTAATAGTAACATCCTCCATAGTAAGAGTCTTAGTCTCGGAATTGTAGCTCATCTTTCCATCCACACCGTCAATGACGCTGAGGTCCTTGCTGTTTAGGGATGTCACATCCACGCCGGCAATCTTGATGCCATAGCTTGGCACAATCACAACTTTGTCGGTGACCATCTCACCATTCAATACCACAGCATTATTCTGTGTACTGAACAAAGCACCATCGGGCTGTGTGATGGAGCATCCCTCAAGCACGAGGTTGGCTATATCGCAGATGGAGCCCGTAGAGCCCTTGGCTTCCACGTGAGAGTTGCGTATGGTGAGCACCTCTTCTGCCACGTTGTTTCTTGCGGATATGCCCCATGCGCCCTCTGCCTCCAACCAGCAGTTGCTGATTTCGAGAGGACAACCGCCGAAGAGCAAGGCGCATCCGTCGCTCTTTACCCTGAGTTTTCCGCCGCTGTTGCTCCAAATTGTCGTCTCCTCTTTCAGGTATATGCCAGCCGCGCCAATAACATCAATGTTGTTTGTGCCGATCAACTCTATCGTAAGGTAGTCGCAGGTTTCGTTCAAGATGGCGTTATAGTCATTTGCCTCAATAGTGGCGTTGTCGAGCGTGAGGGTTCTTGTGTTCGGATCGAAATACACCTTACCGCTCACTCCGTTAATCTCGGTGAGGTCGAGATAGTTGTCGTTCGTCACATCTACGCCGGCTACCTTGAAGCCGTATTTTCCTTGCGCCATCGCGAATGCTGACGACATCATCATTATCACAAGCATGAAGAACATGCGCATCCATGCGCCGCCTCTTGCAGAATTCTCAAGGAGCCGCGGGATGACTGACTGTTGGTTACGGTTTAGTTTTTTCATAATCAGTTGGGTTTTAATTATTAAACATGTTTTTGTGTTATGCCCCTAAAAGCATTGTTTTGCCCCTAAAGGCATTGTTTTCTCCTCCGAAAGTACGTATTTTTTATAAGTGATTGAGAATGAGATAAGTTTTTATCTCATAA
>OCPT01001249.1_pt1 | contig 15319 bp, 10 predicted proteins | sample 1538741 | NCBI WGS metagenome assembly OCPT01 (sample SAMN04571723, study PRJEB22368) | human gut metagenome | biome: human gut; material: stool | host: Homo sapiens | place: Luxembourg | collected 2012-12-06 | reverse complement strand
GTTTTGTCAAACGCTACAACCAAGAAACAGGGAAGAAGCTCGAGGCTAAAGACTTTATTGGTAAAGAAATTTCAGCTCAGATTGTTGAAAATACCGCTGAGGGAACTAAAGTAGCGGATATCAAGACTAAGATTGTCCGTATTGTTGATGACAGCGAGGATGCTGAAGAGGGCAATAGCTATATGCCAGCCAAACAATTGGAAGAGTTGCTCAAAGAAAATGGCTTTACTAAAACAGTCTCTTACATGCTTTTGGAGCTTAAGAATCCAGCCAAGACTAAGGAAGTCACTAAAAAGTTACAGAAAAACAAGAAGTACCTAGTTCTTTCACAGCAGGCCATCCTCGATGTCATTATTAAATTCATCCGTGTTATCCAAGCACTCTTGATTATCCTTTCGTCACAAGCTATCCTAGTTTCAGCTGTCATGATTGGAATTATCATCTATATTAATATCATGCAACGCTCAAAAGAGATTGGTGTCATGAAGGCTGTCGGTTACCTTAATCGTGACGTGAAAGCTATCTTTGTTTATGAGGCACTCTGGATTACGGGTATCTCACTGGCTCTAGCCCTCCTTGTATCACAGGGGATTGGAAGCTTGGCCAACATGATTGTTTCACATCTCTACCCAAGTGTCAGCAAGGTGTTTGATCTAAATCTGACATCAATTCTCATCATGTTTGGCTTCTCGCTCTTGATGGGCTATGTATCAGCCTACCTTCCAGCCCGTAAAATCAGTAAAATGGACCCTGTCGAGTCCCTAAGATATGAATAGAAATGAAGAGTAGTCTCCCTAGGCTGCTCTTTTTTGTCAAAACAACCATTAGAATAATCGGAAAATCCAAACAATAATTAACTTTCTGAAAAGTGGAGACAATTGCCCAAAAATGCTATAATAGTCAGCATATACAAGCTATTAGTAACAAAAAGAAGTACCTATTCGATTGGAGGAATTCTATGTATAAAGATGACAGTTTAACCTTGCACACTGACTTGTATCAAATCAATATGATGCAAGTCTACTTCAACCAAGGTATTCACAATAAAAAGGCCGTTTTCGAAGTTTATTTCCGTCAACTTCCGTTTAAAAATGGCTTTGCTGTGTTCGCAGGTCTGGAGCGTATTGTCAACTATCTTGAAAATCTGACCTTCTCAGAAACTGATATTGCTTATCTAAAAGATTTAGGTTATCCTGAGGATTTTCTGGACTATCTAGCCAACCTAAAACTCGAGTTGACTATCAATTCAGCTCTTGAGGGTGATTTGGTATTTGCTAATGAACCGATTTTCCAAGTGGAAGGTCCCTTGGCCCAGTGTCAGCTTGTAGAGACTGCCTTGCTAAATATCCTCAATTACCAGATTCTTATTGCTACCAAGGCAGCTCGTATTCGTTCTGTCATTGAGGATGCTCCTCTGTTGGAATTTGGGACACGTCGTGCACAAGAGATGGATGCAGCAATCTGGGGAACACGTGCAGCCGTGATTGGTGGTGCTGATGCAACGTCAAATGTACGTGCCGGCAAGATTTTTGGAATCCCAGTTTCTGGTACTCATGCCCATGCCCTTGTTCAAGCCTATGGCAACGATTATGACGCCTTTAAAGCCTATGCATCTACTCATAAGGACTGTGTATTCCTTGTAGATACCTATGACACCCTTAAGATTGGTGTTCCTAATGCTATCCGTGTCGCTAAAGAGCTAGGTGATAAGATTAATTTCTTGGGTGTTCGTCTTGATTCAGGTGACTTGGCTTATCTATCGAAGCAGGTTCGTAAGCAATTGGATGCAGCTGGTTTCCCTGATGCTAAGATTTACGCTTCAAACGACCTTGATGAAAATACTATCCTTAACTTGAAGATGCAGAAGGCTAAGATTGATGTTTGGGGAGTAGGTACTAAGCTCATCACTGCCTATGACCAACCAGCCTTGGGTGCTGTTTACAAGATTGTCTCAATGGAAGATGATAAGGGAGTCATGCATGATACTATCAAGTTGTCCAATAATGCTGAGAAGGTTTCGACACCAGGTAAGAAGCAAGTTTGGCGTATTACGAGTCGTGCTAAGGGCAAATCAGAAGGTGACTATATCACTTTCGCAGATACGGATGTTAATGCTTTAGATGAAATTAATATGTTCCACCCAACATATACTTACATCAATAAGACGGTTCGTGATTTTGATGCAGTGCCACTCTTGGTTCCAATCTACGACAAGGGGCAACTAATCTACGACTTACCAAGTCTTGATGAAATCAAGGCTTATGCGACTAAGGAATTGGACGAACTTTGGAATGAGTACAAGCGCGTGCTTAACCCTCAAGATTATCCAGTTGACTTGGCTAAAGATGTCTGGGATAACAAGATGACCTTGATTGATAATGTCCGTAAGAAAGCCCATGACTTGTCAGAGTAAAGGGAGAAATTATGACTTTGCAAGAAACTATTATTGCTCAACTAGGCGTTAAACCTAGCATTGATCCAAAGGAAGAAATTCGAAAATCCGTTGATTTTTTGAAGGCCTACATGCTCAAACATCCATTCCTTAAAACATATGTTTTGGGAATCTCAGGAGGTCAAGATTCTACATTGGCTGGTCGTCTGGCACAACTTGCGATTGAAGAGCTCCGTGCAGAGACAGGAAAAGACTATCAGTTTATTGCCATTCGTTTACCGTATGGTGTCCAAGCAGATGAAGATGATGCCCAACGTGCTCTTGCTTTTATCAAGCCAGATGTGAGTCTTGCGGTTAATATCAAAGAAGCTGTAGATGGTCAGGTTGCTGAACTTGCCAAAGCAGGTGTCACCGTTTCTGACTTCAACAAGGGAAATATCAAGGCCCGTCAACGTATGATTACCCAATACGCGGTCGCGGGTGAAAATAGTGGGGCAGTTATTGGGACAGACCACGCCGCTGAAAACCTTACGGGCTTTTTCACAAAATTTGGTGACGGTGGTGCGGATATTTTGCCGCTCTTTCGTCTAAACAAGCGTCAAGGTGCAGCCCTTCTTGCAGAACTTGGTGCGGATAAGGCCCTATATGAAAAAGTGCCAACAGCTGACTTGGAAGAGGATAAACCAGGAATCGCTGATGAAGTGGCACTTGGCGTGACCTATCGTGAAATTGATGACTACCTTGAAGGCAAAGAAGTCTCAGCCAAAGCCCAGGAAACGATTGAGTCTTGGTGGCGTAAAGGTCAACACAAACGTCACTTGCCAATCACCATTTTTGATGATTTTTGGAAATAAGAGGAGAAATGAGTTATGATCAAAGCTTATATTGATTTTTGGAAGCGTGCCTTTGACTTTAGCGGCCGTTCGACTCGTCCAGACTTCTGGTGGGCTTATTTAGTTAATGTCATTATTATTACTATTCTTACTGTTTTTTGTGTTCTTATTCCTTTCTTCAGTAATGTTGATCTTAGTGACCCAGCTCTGTTGAATAATCAGACTGAACTACAAAAAATAATTTTCTCCTATGCTTGGCCACTAATGCTTTTTAGCTTAATTGAACTTATCCCTCAATTGTCTCTACAAATCCGTCGTTTAAGAGATGCAGGATTTCATCCGGCTTGGGTACTTCTAAGTTATATAGGGCTTATACCATTCTTAGCTTTATTCACATTGATTGGAAGCATTGTCCTCCTTATCATGTCGTGTCAGCCAACGAAACCAGCACCTGAAACGCAATTTGATAAAGTGGAATAAGATTGTCATAACCCTAGGTTTAACCTAGGGTTATTTTTAAATTGAATTTTCAGAAATTAGTGATAAAATAGAGAGGAATAAGGCTTAAAAGGAGGAATCTTATGACTTCACTATCAACAGATTTCACAGATAAACTATTTGCAGACTATGAGGCCAATGCCAAATACAGTGCTATCGAAAATGCTGTAACTCACAATGGCTTGCTCAAATCCATCGAAACACGTCAATCAGAAGTTGAAAATGACCATGTTTTCTCAATCGATTTGACTAAGGATGAGGTGTCTAACCAGAAAGCTTCAGGACGTTGCTGGATGTTTGCGGCTCTTAATACTTTCCGTCACAAATTAATCTCAGACTTCAAATTGGAAAGTTTCGAGCTTTCTCAAGCCCACACCTTCTTCTGGGACAAGTATGAAAAATCAAACTGGTTCTTGGAACAAATCATTGCTACAGCAGGTCAAGAGATTGGCAGTCGTAAGGTTAAATTCCTTTTGGATACCCCTCAACAAGATGGTGGACAATGGGATATGGTCGTATCACTTTTTGAAAAATATGGTGTTGTACCAAAATCAGTTTATCCAGAATCTGTAGCTTCAAGCAATAGTCGTGAGCTTAATCAATACCTCAATAAGCTTCTTCGTCAAGATGCTCAAATTTTGCGTGATTTGATTGCTGGAGGTGCTGATCAAGCTGCTGTTCAAACTAAGAAGGAAGAGCTTCTTCAAGAAATCTTCAACTATCTTGCCATGATTCTTGGTTTACCACCACGTCAGTTTGATTTTGCCTACCGAGATAAAGATGACAACTATCAATCTGAGAAAAATATCACACCACAAGCTTTCTTTGAAAAATATGTGGGTCTAAAACTCAGCGACTATGTGTCAGTTATCAACGCTCCAACAGCTGATAAACCTTACGGAAAATCTTATACTGTTGAGATGTTGGGTAATGTTGTAGGTGCGCCAAGTGTTCGTTATATTAACCTTCCAATGGATCGTTTCAAAGAGCTTGCCATTGCACAGATGAAGGCTGGAGAGACTGTTTGGTTTGGTTCAGATGTTGGTCAAGTTTCAGACCGCCAAAAAGGTATTCTTGCAACTAATGTTTATGACTTTACATCTAGCATGGATATTAACTTGACTCAAGACAAGGCAGGACGTTTGGACTACAGTGAATCTCTTATGACTCACGCCATGGTATTGACTGGGGTTGATTTGGATGCCGATGGTAAACCTGTTAAATGGAAGGTTGAAAACTCTTGGGGAGACAAGGTCGGACAAAAAGGTTACTTTGTCGCTTCTGATACCTGGATGGATGAATACACTTATCAAATCGTTGTTCGTAAAGATTTCCTTACAGCTGAAGAATTAGCAGCCTATGAAGCAGAGCCACAAGTACTTGCTCCTTGGGATCCAATGGGAGCCCTTGCTTCAAAATAAGACAATATATGAAACCACTGGAAATGATGCCAGTGGTTTTTCATAGCTTCTTTAAATTTTATCGGTAAAAAAAGAGTTATCCATTCGGATAACCCTTTTTAGTTCTTATTCTTCTGCTGTAGCAGTGTTTGAATTTGAATGTTCAGAGCCATTAGAGGCTGATGTCGATGGATTTGTTGAAGCATCAGGCCCGTACTGTTGACTATCTTGTGAACTTGATGAGTCACTGCTTTGGCTTGAGTCTAAACTTGATGATGAGCTAGATGTTCCGAGTGATCCTGTGTAAACATTTGATGTTGAAGAACCAGTAAGGAAGACATAGCTACCATTATTATAAACACCGCTAGGCATATCGAAATCTTCAGAACCCGCACCATACATCTGGCTAAGGTAGCTACTTGTTACACCGTAGATTTGTTTAGCAATGTCAAGGTCTGAATCATGAAGTGGTGTTTTACGGTTTTTGTAACCTGTCCAAATCGCCATTGCATACTTAGTATTGTAACCAACGAAAGTTTCATCTGGAACCATAAGATAAGCATAGACGCCACTTTCTTTTTGTACCTTGTAGTATTCATCGTCATCGTAGTTAGATGTACCAGTCTTACCAGCATTGAATGTACCAGGGACATAAGCTTCAGTCGCTAAACCACCTGTCATTACTTGTTTCAACATGCTTGACATCATGTAAGCTGTTTGTGGCGACATGGCCTCGACACCTTTAGAATCAAATGATTTTGTTGAACCGTCTTCAAATTTGATTGATTTAATGTAAGATGGTTTATAGTAAGTACCGCCATTTGCAAAGGCTGCATAGGCCGCAGCCATTTTCTCGCTTGATGCACCGTACTTAGGATCTGACGATGTTGTTGAAGATGAGATGGCATTTGAGTAATACATTTCTGGATACTCAATACCCAAATCTTTCAAGAAGGACTGTGCATATTCCAAACCAACAGCCTGAAGAGCTTTAACAGCTGTTACGTTACGTGATTGTTGAATAGCATAGGTCAATGATATACTTCCGTAATATTTACGGTCCCAGTCGTAAACTGGGGTTGAAGAGCCAGGGAAATTATAAGGATTATCGTAAACAGTCGTACCAGTGTTTGTATAAACACCTTTTTCAATAGCGGGAGCGTAGTCAGTGATAGGTTTCATTGTTGAACCCCAGTCACGGTCAGTTTGGACTGCTTGGTTGGTACCAAGGGCAACGTTCTCATCCTGATGGCGTGATCCTAGCTGAGCAACAACACGACCATTAGTAACATCAATAATAGTAGAGGCAACCTGGAAGCTATCATTTGGATAGTAGATATAGTCATCAGTATTATAGACATTCCAAATGTATTTTTGAATATCAGGATTAAGGTTAGTGTAGACGTCGAGACCTGCTGAGTAAATATCAGCATTGGCATCAGTAGATACCTGTTCGATAACTTGTTTGATGTAGTTATCTAGATATGGCTCGTAGCTAGCTTTCTTTGTGAGTGGAAGAAGACCATCTGATATGTCAGTTTCTTTAGCTTGTTCGTACTCTTCTTTAGAAATGTTTTTGTCTTCATACATTTCACTAAGAACAGTGTTACGACGCTTTTTAGCAGCATCCGGATTAGCATAAGGGTCATATTGTGTTGGTGCTTGTGGAATACCGGCAAGAAGAGCTGCTTGGGCAACAGAGAGGTCGCTCAAGTCTTTACCGAAGTAAGATTTAGCTGCAGTCTTCATACCATAGTAACCATTACCCATATAAACCTTGTTAACGTAGAAGGTCAAAATCTCTTGTTTAGTGAATTGACGCTCCATTTGGAGAGACAACCAGATTTCTTGTGACTTACGTTTAAGGGTTTGGTCCGAAGTGTTTGTTGAGAAGTAGGCCAATTTAATCAACTGTTGGTCGAGTGTAGACCCCCCCTGGGTACTACTACGACGAAGGTTATTAACAGCCGCTCCCATGATACGGTAGACGTCAATTCCACGGTGTGTGAAGAAACGTTTATCCTCAATAGAGGTGATGGCATTAACTAGAGTTGTTGGAATTTCATCTGTGGATGCACTCTCACGTTTCTCAGCTCCCAAGTCAGCAATAAGGCTACCATTGGCGTCGTAAATCTTACTTGAGCTTGTTGATTGTAGTTTGTTCTCGGTAAGTTTAGGAACACTGCTAATATAGTAGGCAAAGAGGCTACCACCAGAGATGACACACACTACAAAGAAAGTCAGTAATCCAATAAATCCGTATTTTGCAATACGCCAGCCCAAGCTTTGGTCTGAAGTAGCTGAGCGTTTTCCCTTGCTATAGCGAGAAGAATCTGAACGTTTGGCTTTGATGTTTTTAGCACGTTTAGTCAAACCGCTCAGCGATTCTTTAAAGTTGTTGAAATTAAATTTAGCCATTATGTGTTACCACCTAATAATTTTTCAATGATTTCTAAATAAGGAACTTGAGGATAAGCTGCTTCTGCAATTGCATAGCCTCTTTTTTTGATATAATCAAGAGGCATTGATTTCGTCCCCTTATCAATTTGATAAAAAGCGATTAAGTCTTTGGCAGGCAGAAGGTAGGTTTCCTTAAGCGTCGAGAAGTGAAGTAGCACGAAGCAGATCCCATCTTGACTGATGACCTGAGACATGTGCTCAATTTGATGCGCATGAAAGTTTTTCATAGGCATGGCTGTCTTTTGTCGTGTCTCTTTGGCTTCAAAATCAATGTAATATCCCTTGTAAACACCAGAGTAGTCGGTAGTAGAGGCTTGTCTAAAGTAAGCTTCCACAATCTTTGCTCGTGAGCGTTTGGGATAATCGACTTTGACAATTTGAACAGGAGTGGGTTTTTTATGAATAACGGCTAAACCACGCGACAAATAGTAATCATTAGTCGCGTTAATAGCAGATTCAAAGCTCATCCCCCGATTGGCAAAGTCAACTCTATTTGATTTTTTAGGACGTACTTGTGCTTTCTTACGAGATATCTGATGGGGATAGTTTACCATTTCTTTCCCTTCTTCTTTATAAGATATGCATAAAGACTATTTTATTATACCATAAAATGAACGAGGAAAACAATAAATGACATCACTACTGGTAACTGGTTATAAGAGCTTTGAACTCGGTATTTTTAAAGACAAGGACCCTAAAGTAACCATTATCAAGAAAGCAATTAAACGTGATTTTAAGCGTTTCTTGGATGATGGTGTGGATTGGATGATTTTTACCGGCAACCTCGGTTTTGAATTTTGGGCACTAGAGGTGGCCAAAGAACTTCAGAAAGACTATCCTTTGAAGTTGGCGACACTTTTCCCTTTTGAAACGCATGGTCAGAATTGGAATGAAGCGAATCAGACAAAACTAGCAGCCTTTAAGCAGGTTGATTTTGTCAAGTATAGCTTTCCCGCTTACCAATCTCCAGCACAGTTTAAACAATTTAATCAGTTTCTCATTGACAATACAGATCAGGCTTATTTATTTTATGAACCTGAAAATGAAACAAATCTGAAATATTTTTACGGTATGATGATAGAAGCAAGGGATTATCCCGTATCTCGACTGACTTTTGATGACCTCAATGAGGTCATGTCGGAATAGGATATAATTGAGTTTTAAACTTGCATTTTTATTTTTTTTTCTGTATCATAAAAACATTAGACAGTAAAGTATTAGTAAGTTAGATAAGACAAGTATTGGAGAATAAAAATGGCTAAGATTAATTTAACGCCCAAGAAAATCTACGAACAAGAATTTAAAACAAGCATGCGTGGATACGATAAAAAAGAAGTTGATGAGTTTTTAGATGATGTAATCAAAGATTACGGTGTCTATATTGCTCTAGTTAAGGAATTGCAAGAAGAAAATGCAAAACTGAAGGCTAAGACTTCATCAGCTCCTGCTAGTCGCCCAGCATACGCAAGTGCGACAAGTGAACCATCACGTGCGAATGCCAATGTTGCTTCGGCTTCAAACTATGATATCTTAAAACGTATCAGTCGTTTGGAAAAAGAGGTCTTTGGAAAACAAATCGTCGAATAAAACTGGTTTGTGCAATTTTTGGATAATCGCATGGTTGCTAGTCTTCCATGAGGAAAGTCCATGCTAGCACTGGCTGTGATGCCAGTAGTGTTTGTGCTAGGTGAATTAATAAGCCTAGGGACTTGATTTTCAAGTTACGGCGAGTGAACTGGCTAAGTCTTCGGATAGGTTTTAGTAGCTCTGAAAGTGCCACAGTGACGGAGTTTTTAGGGAAACCTAAAAAGTGGAACGCGGTAAACCCCTCAAGCTAGCAACCCAAACTTTGGTAGGGGCATGGGATGGCTGGAAACGAACGGACCATCCTGACTGCTTTGCAGTAGACAGATGATTATCGAAGGAAGTGGTACCTAGTCACTTCTGGAACAAAACATGGCTTATAGAAAATTGCATATAGGTGAGGCTGGGACACATGTCTCAGCCTTCTTTTAGCAAGAATTCTTTCTTTTACAACTATATCTAAAGAAAAGAGTGGGAAAATAAGCCATCAGTTAAGAAAGTTTGTACTCGTAACAATGAGATAAAAGGATGACAATGAAAGAAACATTTACATTAGTAGCAACTGCTGCAGCAGGTCTTGAGGCTGTGGTTGGACGTGAATTGCGTGAGTTAGGTTATGACACTCAGGTTGAAAATGGTAAGGTGCGTTTCCAAGGCGGTGTTCGTGCAATTGCTGAAACTAACCTTTGGTTGAGGGCAGCAGATCGTATCAAGATTGTAGTGGGTGAATTTCCAGCACGTACCTTTGAGGAACTCTTTCAGGGAGTTTTTGCCTTAGACTGGGAAAATTATCTTCCGCTAGGTGCAAAGTTCCCAATTTCTAAAGCTAAATGTGTTAAATCAAAGCTTCATAATGAGCCATCTGTTCAGGCGATTTCAAAAAAAGCAGTCGTTAAGAAATTGCAGAAGTATTTCCACCGTCCAGAAGGAGTGCCTCTTCAAGAAACAGGAGCAGAATTTAAGATTGAAGTTTCTATCTTAAAGGATAAGGCTACGGTTTTAATTGATACCACAGGTGCTAGTCTCTTTAAGCGTGGCTATCGTACTGATAAAGGTGGGGCACCTATTAAGGAAAATATGGCGGCTGCTATCCTTGAACTTAGTAACTGGTATCCGGATAAACCGTTGATTGACCCGACTTGTGGTTCAGGGACCTTCTGTATTGAGGCTGCAATGATTGGTATGAACATTGCGCCAGGATTTAATCGTGATTTTGCCTTTGAAGCATGGAATTGGGTGGATAAAGATTTAGTACAGTCGGTACGTGATGAAGCAGATAGCAAGGCAAACTATGATGTTGAATTAGACATTATGGGTTGTGATATTGATGGCCGTATGGTTGAGATTGCAAAAGCTAATGCCCGTGAGGCAGGTCTTGAAGATGTTATTAAATTGAAACAAATGCGTTTACAGGACCTGAAAACAGATAAAATCAATGGTGTCATAATTTCAAACCCTCCTTATGGTGAGCGTTTGTTGGATGACAAGGCTGTGGATATCTTGTATAATGAAATGGGTCAAACTTTTGCGCCACTTAAAACTTGGAGCAAGTTTATCTTGACCAGCGATGAACAATTTGAAAGCAAATACGGTATGAAAGCCGATAAAAAACGTAAGCTTTATAACGGTACACTCCGTGTTGATTTGTATCAATATTTTGGTGAACGTGTTCGCCGTTCTGAGGCTAGAAAGGTAAATTAAACGTGTCAGAAGATAAAACACAAAATGGCTATGAAGGTAGCCAAGAGCTAGATTTCCAAGATGCCAAGGAAATGACAGTCGGTGAGGCTGTCCGCAAAGAAGCTGAGATTAATGCTGGTGTAACAGAAACAGATAGCATTTTGGATAAGTATATCAAGCAACACCGTGAAGAAGTTGCCTCACAAAAATTTTCAAAGAAAATTGAAGCTGACGGCGATACATCACCTTTGGATGCTTTTATTCAAAAGCAACGTCAGGAGTTTGCGGATTCAGGTTTGATTAGCCAATCAATGGCTAATGAGTCAATCAACTCAACAACAGCTACTGAAGAAGTAACACCGGTCACATTTGGTTTTGGTGCAACAGATAACAAGGTTGATGAAGCTCAATCTCATGTTGATAAGCAGTTGCCAAATGCTCCTGTTGAACCTGAGGTTATTGCAGAACCAGAAAGTCAAAATTCTGAAGTTATCATTACGTCAACGAATGCTGATCGTTTCATCACGTCAGAAACAGAAAAATTTGACATTGGTGATGCACTTGCTGATTCCTCTACTTCAACTAATCAGCCAGCCTATAACGATGCATTGGTCGATAATATTGATGATAACAATCCTTTGATTGCTAACATTGATGATCCAGAACCACAAAATCCTGTTGTCGCCAATATTGATGATACTGAGCCACAAGCTTCAAACCCTTTGTTGGATGATGTTACTATCTCAGACACTATCGATTTGGCGGCTATTGCATCAACAGTGGCAGGGGTAACTGGAGCAAAAGCTGATGAAGAAAAGACAACACCAAAAGTGTCTATGGCAGTTAATCGCCCATCTGCAGAAGACAGAATCTCTTCAGAATCTATTTCGCCATCGCATAAGAGTGCCTTTGATGGTGACATTCCAGTTTACCGCCGTAAAGGTGTTGTTATCGGTGCTCTAGCAGTTCTTGCTTTAGCTATTATTGGTGGTAGCTATGCTCTTTATAAGGGAACACATAGCCAATCGGCAAAAACAACAAGCACAGCTTCTTCAGCAGTGACTTCATCATCAAGCAAGGACACGGCAGCTGCTGATAATAAGGCCTTCGAAGAAATGTATAAGAATTTCTTCACAGATGACGAGCAAACAAAACTCGCTAATGATCAATTTGGTAAGCTATCAGATTTGGAAAAACTGCTCAAGAAATTGGAGAAAACCAAGTATTATGATGCAGCTAAGAAAAAATATGATAATTTGAAGAAGCAAATTGAAGCTGTACAAAAGATTAACAGTCAGTTTGAGTCAGATGCTCTTGTAGATGGTAGCTATAATGCCTCTATCGCTGTTAAATCCGATGCTAACTTTAATAATCTTCCAGAAAGTGTAACAACAACTGGGAATGCGAGTCTTGATAGCACTATTCAAGAAGCTATTAAGGGTGGTAAGACTCAGCTTGAAGAAAAAGCTAAGGCTGCGAGCGTAACATCTGCAGCGACAGCTGCTGATAGCGCCAATACTGTTAGTCCTGCTGCACCTTCGGGTGATAACACGTCTGGAGCAGCTTCTAATGGTGGTGGTTCGGCTGCATCAAATACTTCTGGAGCGCAAAATGGATCAGCTAACTCAGGTTCAACTGGTGCGACTGGAGGAACTACTGGTGGCTCAGCTGCAGCTTCAACAGTTGTAACACGCGGAATCACAAATTATAACCCATCAATCCTTCAACGTGACCGCTCACGTGTGCCTTATAATGCAAACGTAGTAGCAGATACAAGTAACCCAGCTTGGACATGGGCTGATGGTGTTCTTGATAAGATTATCGAAACATCACACTCACGTGGTTACTTCTCAGGAGATAACTTCATCCTTGAGCCAGTTAACATCATCAATGGTAATGGCTACTACAACTTGTACCTTCCAGATGGAACTTACCTCTTCAGTATCAACTGTAAGACAGGTTACTATGTTGGTAATGGTTCAGGTCACTCAGATAAACTTGATTATTAATAATAATCTGCGACACTCCCTAGGGAGTGTTTTTTGTTTTATCTTGGTGAAGGCCTAGTTTATAAGGATTTTGTGCTATAATAGAGGGATAAGATAGGGGTGAATACTATGGCAAAATTGATGCCGGGTAGAGTCCGTAATGAGGGTATTGAACTTTTTGAAAAGGATCTCATTACCATTCATCAGGTCTCAGAAACTCAGTTGGATACAACAGTTGACCAACATCATTTAATTTATGCACTCAATGATTCTGAAATCACGTGTGACTGTGATTATTTCGTTCAAAAAGGCTATTGTCCCCATTTGGCAGCGGTTGAGTATTATCTAAAAAATGATAAAGAAGGCCAGCGCCTCTTGGCAGAACTGGAAGAGGAACAAGAATCCTCTCAAGGTCAAGACCGAGGACACTCTTTTGGTGGTTTATTTTTAGAAGGCCTTTCCCTGAATGAAGATGATACCGTTAGATATAGCTTGATGGTAGAGGGAGAGGAATCTACCTTTGGTTCAGAGATTTGGTGGAGTATACGTTTACGTCGCTTACCAGATGAACGTTCTTATGTTATTCGAGATATTCCTGCCTTCCTCAAACTTGTAGAGGCTGAAGGTTATTATCAGATAGGTAAGAACTACTATGAACCCCTATCACTTATTCAATTTGACCAGGCTTCACAGGCATTTTTAGACTTCCTAGGACGGATGATTCCAGATGAAGCCAAGACTAATTTAGACTTTATTTTACCGAATAATGCACGTCACCTTTGTCTCCCTTACGGTTTTTTTGAGGAAGGTTTGAGACGGATGCAAGATTTGGATGGCTTTAGGTTTGAATGGGAAGGAACCGAATATCGCCAACTTTTGGTCGAGGATTTGACTGCTGATGCTCAGCTCTTCTCGTTTGATATTTGTGTCGAGCCTAAGATGATTGAATTGACTGTCGCTGAGAAGAATAGTCAGGCCTTTTTTAATAATCGTATTCTCTTTTATCAAGGTGTTTTTTATCGTCTGAATCGAAAACAACAAAAACTTTTGGTTGGCTTACGCTCTCTTCCAATCGGAAGCGATTTGAATAAGCACGTCAGCTTTAATCTCGATGAACAAGCCATCTTGGCTGCTAGTCTTTTTGATTTTAGGACTATGGGGCCAGTTAAGGCACCAAAAGCTTTTAATATCAAGGATTTCACACCGAGATTTCACTTTGATCTGAAAGGTGACAGTGAGATTATTCTTACATTAGCCTTTGATTTTGATGGTTTCTTGGTACATGATCGCCAAGAGTTGAGTCATTTAGGATTTACCAGTAACTATCGTCATGAGCAGGCTGTTTTTCGTTTGATGTCTAAGCATGGATTCACCCCTGATTTTCAGTCATCTAAACGATTAAGTAGCAGTCAAGAGCTCTATGATTTCTTTACGAATACTCTAGCAGAATTTGACAATACAGGGACGGTTCTGATTGGGCAGGAGTTGCGTGACTTACGGGTTGAACAGAGTCCACAGGTTCAGGTAGAGCGTCAGGGAAATTTATTAGATATTTCCTTTGATTTTTCAAGTCTTGACGACGAAGATGTGGATCATGCTTTAGCAGCCTTGATGGAAAGCTCGCCCTATTTTATCAATCGTAGTGGTCAGTTGATTGTTTTTGACGAAGCGACGCATCGTATTAGTGAGAGTCTCAAAACTCTAAGAGCTCGTTACTCAGGAAAAGGTCACCTAGAACTCAATCAATTAACTGCCTATCAATTGATGGATGCTCTTTCAGAAAGTGATTCTGTTCGTTTTTCAAAAGATTTCCAACTCTTAACGCAACATTTGAGTAAGCCAGAGACCTTTGATTTGCCAACCTATAAGGTAGAAGCTGGCCTTCGTCCCTACCAGGAAAGAGGTGTTCAGTGGCTATCGATGTTGCATCACTATGGTTTTGGCGGTATCTTGGCCGATGATATGGGGTTGGGGAAAACTTTGCAAACTATTGCCTATCTCTCTGCACATTTAGAAGAAGGACAACGAGTTTTGGTTTTGTCACCATCAAGCCTGATTTACAATTGGCAGGATGAGTTTAAAAAGTTTGCCCCTCAGTTAGATGTAGCGGTTTCTTATGGACTCAAGCCAAAACGTGATGACATCATTGCTGAAGACCACCAGATTATTATTACAAGCTACGCTTCCTTCCGTCAGGATTTTGATGCCTACAAGGCTGGTAAATATGACTATCTCATTCTCGATGAGGCTCAGGTCATGAAGAATACACAGACAAAGATTGCCCAATATCTACGTGATTTTTCTGTTCCACATTGCTTAGCACTATCTGGAACGCCTATTGAAAATCATTTGTTGGAGATTTGGTCTATTTTCCAGATTATTCTACCAGGACTTTTACCAGCTAAGAAAACGTTTCTTAAGTTAACACCTAAGGAAGTGGCTAGGTATATTTCTCCCTTTATTCTAAGACGTAGGAAAGAAGAG